>Ga0316207_10001196_pt1 | contig 33409 bp, 37 predicted proteins | sample 6weekpyrite_MG_FD_204943 | JGI IMG/M metagenome (GOLD analysis project Ga0316207, IMG submission 204943) | Microbial mat bacterial communities from mineral coupon in-situ incubated in ocean water Damariscotta River, Maine, United States -... | ecosystem: Environmental > Aquatic > Marine >...
CCGCCGCAGTAGCTCAGTGGTAGAGCGCACCCTTGGTAAGGGTGAGGTCGGGAGTTCAATCCTCCCCTGCGGCACCATCTCGCTTTTTGAGCCCGAAAATCCCCCTAAGTATCTGAAAGGGAAGGAGAATTCGGGAGTTCCATACACCCCATTTAGGCTATATCTCAGAGGCTCCGAAAAAGCCAATCTGAGCACAGTTTGGCGCAGGGCGTAGTCACCATTCTTCCATATTTTCCAAGGGCTTGATAGAAATTTCAGGGAGAGTTCAATACAATCCTCCAGCCGTCCCTTTGGTGGGATGGATTTTGCAATTCGCTCCTGAAGCACGATCTTGTCGCGTTCCAGCTTTTCGATTCTGGTTTCATAGGCGCTGACCACGGACGCGCTGTTTGCTTCAACTATCCGATCCAGCATGCTTTCAAGCTGTCGGTTAATGTCTTCGAGTTGCTTCCTTAGCGCCTCTTTTTCATTGTGTGCGATAACGAGGCGCATGTTCCAGGCATCGCGTAACATGGCCTTGGCCAACTCGAACAGCCCATGGGCGGGCTCCATCTTTTTGAGGATTTCTGCAAAGCCATCTTCCAACTTTGCCTTCGGAACCGACTTGCCCTTGGCCTCACAGTTCCGAGTCTGGCAACGATAATAGGCATAGTGGCGACGGCAACCTTTCGACCAGGCCGCCGTCATCGCATTGCCACAGCAGTCGCAAGCCACAAACCCGCGTAGCGGAAAATCCTCGTTGAAGTCCGCGCGCGCGGCAGGACGACGCTTACGCCCATCCAGAACGTCCTGGATGCGCTGGTAGATCTCAAAGCTGATCAGACCTTCGTGCTGACCCTCACGGACACTGACAGACCATTTCGGGGCTTCCACGTATCCGGCATAGACAACCTTTTTCAGAAGACGGTTCACCGTCATCGGGCGCAGTGTGCCGTCCTTCTTATCCTTCGGGAAGTGCGGGTTGCTCTCCAAGAACCTCTGCACTTCTGCCTGTGAACCAAAATGGCCGGTCGCAAAGCCTTCAAGTGCTTGGCGCACCACGGGACCGAGAACCTCATCTTGAACAAGAACCCTTCCACCTCCGGAGGGAGCGTTCACATATTTGTATCCGACGGGCGCACGGAAAACCCAAAAACCATTTTCTACGCGTGCCTTCATCTTCTGCACAACTTGACGACGGTTTTGTTCGCGTTCGAGTTCGCCCTGTGCCGCAATCACCGTTTCGATGAACTTACCCTCAGGCGTATCTTCAATGCGGAAATTGAGGCATTCGATGGTCGCGCCACGTCTGGCAAACTCTCGGCGCAACTTCAAATGAAATTCAGTGTCACGCGCAAAGCGTTTAAGATCGTCGAAAACCACAACGTACGGCTTGCCCGCCTGTGCATCTAGGTAGCTGAGAAGCGCCACCATGCCGGGACGGTGCATGAAATCACCGCCGCCGCTTACGTCATCAGGAAAAACGGCTTCGACGGCATAACCCTTGTCATCGGCATAGGCACGACAGCGTTGTTCCTGGCTTTCAAGGCCGCTTCCTTCCAATCGCTGCTTCGTTGATGAAACGCGGCAATAAATCAGTGCTCGCGTCATCTCTGTGCTGTTCGTGTACTCATCTTTCATTCCATCTCCAGACTGCCATCAAGGGCTCAATCCAGGGCTATCTTCATCATTTTCGAGCTTGTCTGAACTTACCGCATCAAACGCGCCAGTGGCGTTTTGAGTGTTGGTTTTGGTGTCTTTTCCACAGACTTCTTGGACAGGATGCACACCAAAGCCAAATTCAACAAGACCGACGATTACCAACCAAAAGTTTTGAAGGAACTCTTCCTTCTGGGCATCCGTCATATCCGAGTCATCAAGGTACGACTGATACCTCTCCACATCCACCTTTAAGATCGGTTTTGCGGATGCATCAAACTCCATGCTCAGACCTTCCAAGTCTGAGATACTTGTTAAATCACCATCCATCGTTTCTCCTTTCGGAGGCAGGTGTTTCCACCTATTTGTATTGTACCACATATTGCAAAAATCCCCTAATTTCTGCGGGTTACAGAGGTTTCGAGCTCTTGGATATCCATGGCGGTCACATGCTCTGAACACGTCGCTGCGCGCGTTCCTGTTCTCGCTCTTGCCGCGCAGCTTCGACCTTGGGGCGGTGGTATTTTTCTTCGAGCGCCTTGCCAGTTTCGTAGAGCTCGCGCCCTTCGACGGCGTGATAGCTTTCTGTCATCAGATGCTTCGCACCGTTTTCGGTGATATTCAGGGAGCGTGCGAGAGCGCACCCTTCACGATCATAGGTTTTGTAGAACGGTTCGTTTGCTCCTTGCGAAATTCCGTCCAAGGTTTGCCGAGCCGCCTGAACGGCTTGCTCGCGAGCGGTCTCTGGCAGGTTCTTCTCGTTTTCGAGCAAAGCCGTGCGCGTTGCATTCATGGTGCGACCGAAACGAGCCGTGTAGAAGTCCCTGATGATCGTGTTTCCTTTCACCTCATCGAACTTCTCGTATCGTACGAACTCATTTGTTAAGCCTCGCAGCGGTTCCTTGAACGATCCGGTTTTGTGAATATGCCGGTCGAGAATACTCGTGATCCCGGCAACAATGTCGGCCTGGAACTCCGTCAGATTTTGACCAGAAAAACTCTCCCGAGCCTTTCGGATACCGTCGCGATCGCTTTGCGTCGTTGCATCATTCATTGCTGTTTTCCTTTCTTTGATATTGAGGGCTATCGGCTCCAAGACCGCACGCGCCGGTCTTGGCCGGAACGACGATCCACTGCCTTTTGAAAATCTTTGATGGGTTTTTCGCGTTGCTCGACGCGCTCGTGAGCATTCTCCAACATGGGCCGAAGCGCTTCGCATTCTTGCTGATCGATCCGCGTTAGGTCGTTCTTGTGCGCGGCGCGCACTTCCATGTGCGCGCGACGATTGATTTCGTCCTTGTTGAAACCGTCGCTCGCGTAGCGCTTGAAAACCAGGCCACGCTTGACCGATCCGGCCTCATTGATCAGGCGGCGACGTACCTCATTAACCCGGCTCGGGTAATCCAGCTCATATTGGCGCTCTGTGAAACGCCGCTTGCCGTCGAACTCCTTGGCGACCTTTTTGTAGGCCACCCACTCACCATCATTCAGGATTCTGGCCGCTTCTTTGCGTAGAGCCAGCAAATCGCTGCGTGGTTGAAACAGGTCTTTGACTTCATTCGTAAGGCTGGTCATCGCAGAATCCTTAGGTTTTTGGACAAGATTTGCGCACGGTTGAAACGATCTGATAGGATCGTTTCACTATGAAATTCAAAGACATAAACGACATTGTGGAGTGGCTTGAGCCAATGGATTACGAGACGTTCTGGAAGGAAATAACACCCTTCTGCCTGGTCATGCTCCCGCGTGAGAAATGCGATGCAGACATCGCCAGTGGGGCTACCGACGAAGAGACCGTGCTTTGTGTGATGAAGAACTTCGCCCGGATGGAACTGGCGTCCATCCTGAAGCTCGAATGGCGGGATAGCATGATGCCCTCGACGGTAACGCATTAGCGTGGCTCCTCTTTGAAAAACCGCACCCATGCGCAGCGCCCGTTTTGCGCTGGCAGATCGAACTGGCCATATGGCCCGATGAAACTGCACCTCGTGTAAGTTCGGTGTGCAAACGGATCGTAGCCCTGACCCTCGTCGATCCATGAGTACGACCAGATCGCATGTGGCAGTCCGGCGACTTGATAGGTGAGCCACAAAGCTGCGGGCACGACGATCCAGACCAAATAGCTCAGCTTGAAGAAACGCGGTTTCATTGCCGGTACGCCTTTTCGATTTGGATGGTGACTTTGGGATCGGGCGGCAGTTGCGGCCCTTCGTGCGGGTTATCGGCCAACTCGCCATGGCAGAACGGGTCCGTCTGGTGTTGGGCGACCTTGAGGCAGAGTATCCAGCCGACGTTTTTTACGTGGATCAGTTGCTCATTGGGCTTCATCCGCATGAGGCGCTCGGCGGATATGAGACGATCTTTGCCGGTGCTGATATTGGCGGTGTAGTCCAGTACGCCGCTGTTCAGACCCAAGCTATGTTGCTGGACCAGTGTTTCGCCGATGGCGCGGCTAATACGCTCGCATTCTTCAAAAGAGCTAAACCCAAAATACTGCTTGATGATCGCATTCTCTTCGATCGTCGCGGTTTCTTTGTCCGAATAGGCACGCTGAATTTCCGACCGCGATTGCGCGATAAAGTGCAAATTGGCACCATATCCCCTGACGACGGTCATGGCGGAAATCAGGGATTTAAGCGGTGCGTTCGTTGACTCATCAAGGATGAAGTCCACAGGAATTCTCTGCCCCGACAGGACAACATCGATGAACGATTGAAGGTGCAGGGCATAATGTGGACCAAGGCGCGCCATGTGCCGTTGTGGACCGACGATGAAGACAATGTAACGTTCCCTGAGAAGGTCTTCGTGGGTCAGGACCGCATCACGACCAGCGCGATGGAGCGGGCTTCCTGCCCCATAAATTCGCAAGGACTTCAAGGCAGCGGCACGGTGCTGCCCCCAATGCTCTTTATTGTTTTCTTGCATGTCGAGGACATGCGCACCCAGCGCCTTTCGTACTTCATCACCTTCTTCAGCGGCGATGCGCGCAGCGCTGAGCAACACATCTTGATCGGCCAACATGGACCATACCCCGCCCGGCACTGCCAGGCGGGGGTCACAGGTCAGAAGTTCGTTCTCGCAGAATTCTTGCAGCGTGCGCGGTTCGTCGCGAAAATACTGGTTTTTTGCATCGTTCGGCGGCTCGGGAATGAGCGCGTGGTTTGCGTTGTCGATGGCGAATACCAACTCGCCATTTTGTTCCTCGTATGCCGCTCGCAAACTGCCAAACGGCGTGAGTGATACGCGATATGGATTGTCCTCCCCCAGAACGCCAAAATCATCGATGATCGCGACCTTGCGCCCGTAGCGGGCGCACATTTCGGCGGCCTGTGCAGCGATTTCACCGTCCTTACAGTCATTGACAATGATCGCCCGGTTCTTGTCGGGCAAGAGCGACAATAGCCACGGCATGGCCCCGCAACTGGTCTTGCCGCCCCCGGCAGCTGACAGCAACAGACTATGCGAATGCTTTGGAGCGTAGATCGCCTTGCCATCAACAGCGCTAATGCCCAGGAGACGTTTGACCTTCTTAGTCATCGATCATCCCCGCATCTTTCAGCGCGTTCTGATCGGCAAGATCGGAAGGATCAGGCGCGCGGCTGGTCGCGGCGAGACGCGCGAGTTCTTTCTCACGCCCATAGATTTTCACCATAGCGCGTAGTGCTTCGATGCTTTTACCGAACGCCGCTGCCCCGAGGATGATGCTCAGAAGGCCAAAACCCCACCATTCAGGGGATGACGGCCAAAGCCACCAGGCCAGTCCGCCAAGCAAGAACGCATGCAGCAAGTGTCCATTGACCGTGAAGATGGAAGCAGGTGGAGTCTTGCCCAAGTTCATGACAAGCCCTCCAATTTGATCGCCAATGCATTGGGGATGATGCCGCCGGTTGACTTGCCGGAAGCAGCAGGGCCAATCAGAAGGGAATAGCCATTTGGGGCCGGATCGTAGATCGCAGTTCCATCGCAGCATTGCCCGAGAACCTTGCGCAAACAGCTTGTCTCCATGCTCGACAACGCTACCTTGGTCGTTGATCGTTTCGTCGAAAAGGTCATCAGCGGTCCTTTCAGAAGTTGAAAAAACTGCCAGTGACCAGCACCGAGTCAGCGCCTGCGGCATCCAGGAAAGCTTCCCACTGGGGGATGAGGCGACCTGCAAGTCCTTCTGAACTCATCGTGCCTTTGACTTGGCCAACGCCAAGCATCTCGATATGGCATCCACTCAGGAATTCTTCAGTTGGCATTGGCAAAGAAACTGATCCGCTCATCAGCGCAGGGCCATCAACCGTAGAACTCCATTCAACGCCATCGGTGAACATGACCACGCGCGTTCCACCGCGCGCGCAGACGGGCTCGATGGCGTGAAGGAACTCGATGATTGAGGTGGTGTTTTGCGGCGTCAGATCACCGTCTTGCACGAGGCCAGGCAGCGCGCGAAAATACGCGCCGAATTGTGCTGACAAGGTGCGAGCGTTCGATGCCCGACGATCCGTGACCGTCGCACGGATATTGATTACGCGGTGTGCAAGACCGGGCTCGCCGAATGACAGCATCCACAGCCGATGCGGATGGTCGAGGCCAGCGATATAACGTTCGACATACTCGGCGGTTTCATCGGCAATAATTTGGTCGAACAGATGGCCGACCGAACCGGAAATATCGACCGGAAACATCGTTGCTGTTACGCCGTCTTGCGCAGCGACATTCGACGCGACCATGAGAAAACTGGCTGCAAAAAGTTTGGCTTTCAACTTCATTTCTCTTCTCCTTTTTTTGGAAGACCGGCGAGGACACAGAGCAGGTTGTGGATGCGCATTTGATCCATCTGATCCGCCATGTGACGGCAGAAATCCTCTTCCGCCTCGAACCTGTTGGGGATGCTCTCTGCATCAGCGTCATGGAATGCCACTGCCAGCGGGTCGTTTGTCCGAAGTGGGTCGAACTTTCGGTGAGCCGCGCCCAATTTGGCCTGCAAGACTTTCCAGCACGCGTAGAATGCTTCGCGCGCGAATTTGTGCTTCAGGTCCAGCGGCATTTTCCACCGCGCCGCATCGTCCTGGTTCTGCAGTTCGCGGAACGCGGCCATTTCAACTTTGATCACTTCGACGATGGCCTTGAGTTCTTTGCTGATCGGCGGCGTAAGGGTCAGCAGATTGAAAGCCTGCAACGCCCGGCCTAAGCAGAAGGAAGCGAAGTTGATTGTGATGATCATTCCGAAGGACAAACCCAAGAACAACAAGCCGTTAGGAATGATGCTGATCCAGCTGGAGATGCCAGTTGATGCCGTCGTCTGAGCGTCTACCGCACGATCTCCGAGCATGCCCGTGGGTCCGGTGGAAACAACGGCGATCGCATCCCTTGCCGCTTGCCATGCGGAAAAGCCAACCATCAGTGACATTCCGAGCGCAAATACAAGAATGCCAATGCCACTCAGCTTTTTCAGCCAGTTTTCGGTGAAGTGATCACCTTCGTGGTGAACCTTCACATGTACCGTGGCGATCACCACCGGCACCATGAGGGCAAAGGCTGCGCCTGAGACGACTTTGCCAAGGACTTCGACCTGGATGATCGAAAACATCAACGTCGCAAACAGTGTTTCCCCGATCATAACGAATAGGAAAACAGCTGTGAAAAAGCTACCAACGACGACGGCCACACGCCTGCGGTGCGCCACCATCCGCACCTCGTGTTCAAGCGCGCTCAGAACAATTAGCAGTTTGTCTTGTCCGTTGGGTGTTCGCAGAACGGGCATCAGAAAGTCCTCTTCTTGTCGATGAAACGATCAAGTTCGAGCCGGTGTTTTGCAGCCGCCCGTTCAACCATGTCGGGAGCAAGCGATTGAACGCGGGCAAATCCGGCAGCAATCTTGGAAAAGCGCTCGTTCATGAGACGGCGGCGCTCATTGAAAGGAGCGTTCAGTTCATCGCAGTAGAGATCGAAAGCGTGCAGGATCACCTCATCGGCGGGTGCAAGCGCGTTTTCCCTGAGAGACGCAGTCAAGACCTGTTCCCACTCGGGAAATCGCGGCTCTATGGCAACCTGCGTGGCAGGCTTGATCTTCGGTTTATTCGCTTGGCTGGGCGTTGCGGTCTTCTTCTTGCGTCTGAAGAGAACGCGTTTCATAACTCTGAATATCATTGGGCACCCCCGTTTCAGCCTTGGGAAATCAAGTTCAATCCGCACGGCCCACAGACGAGCTGCGCCGAGGGTTTAGCCCAAGCGTTGAGACCGCATTCCGGGCACGTGAATTTGACGCGGTCCTTTTTCTTCTTGGGCTTGGCCGGGGCTGGTTCGTCACCTGCCTCGGGATCATCTTCCGGCTCGGGAAGTTGGGGCCGGTCATGCCAGTTGATCTGAAACCCGCCTGCCAGAAGCTCGCTGCAATCCAGATCGAATTGCCCGCCTGCCACAATTTCGTGACTCACCCGGTAGCCAGTCATCTTCCCAGGATGATCAAAACTGACCGGCATCAGGCCTACTTCAACCATTTTCGCGGCCCAGACTTTGTCGTGATAGCCGCGCGAGCCTTTGCCACCCCGTGCGTTTAGCGGGCCGTGGTCGTGTCGCCAGAGGTGGACCATCTCGTGGACAAGTGTGGACAGCGCGTCTCTATCGCCCCGGGCTTTCAAGTGAGCTGGGTTCAGGCTGATCTCGTGAGCCAGATCGCCGTTTTGGTTTTCGAAGCGATCAGGGCAGAAGTAGCCAAGTACATGGCTCAGGCGTGCAAAGCTCAGAATGCAATCCGAGAGTTGACATTCGAACAAACGTTCGTTGAAGAAACGCATGGCGAAGATCAAGTCCTGGTAGGCTATCTCCGTTAGGGCCTGCCCTTCGCCGTTCGGTCGTACGATCGAAAGGGCTTCATTCCCATTGAACGCATCATGAAGACCGTTTTGATGTTCAGGATTGGAACCCATTCTCATGCCTTTGCTTTCTTCAAATCGGCGCTGAAAGACCTCATTCGAGAATCGGCTTGCCATGATTGAAGGTTGCTAAGGAGGTCGCGACAAAGGTTGCGAAGAGAGGGCGAAAGCAGGCGGACGGCACATAACTATCGGAAAATTATTGGAAATTTCCATGCGAAGAAAATTTCTGCTATTCTGCTTGTATGAACAACAAGAGAACCGAAGCCTATTCGGTCGAGATAGTAAGAAACGTCGAAACAGGTAATGTTGAGAGAGAAAGTTGGACCGTAGACGGGCGGCTCAATCGCATTGGCTTCCCAGCATATCAAGAGTTTGACCCAGAAACTGGCGTGCTCACGGTTGCTGGTTACTACCAGTTTGGATTGCCTGAGCGCGAGGATGGCCCATTTGAGCAGCATTGGGACCCGAAGACAGGCGTTTGCATTCTTGAACGATATTGCAGGGGTGGCAAAGAACACCGTGATAATGACTTGCCCTCGACGATCCGGCGCGATGCCAAGAGCGGGAAGGTGATCGAAGAAAACTACTGCCAATTCGGGGTGAAGCATCGACATCACGGACCGGCGAAGCTGCTTTATGATCCAGACACAGGCTATGTCTACTACGAGGAGTGGTGCGTCCGTGGTGAAAAAACGGGAACGGCGAACCGGCCTGCAGTAGTGCTTCGAAATCGGTTCTCGGGAGCTACCGTCCAGGAAGAGTACTGGAAGCATGGGTTGCGCCACCGGAAGGGCCAGCCAGCGTACATCATACGCGACCCTGAAACAGGTGAAGTCAAGGAGAAGATTTACTTTTTACGCGGCGTCGAGCAATCTGGTCCGGAACGAAAACCAACATTTTCACCATAGCCATTCCGGATGGGCACACTACCAAGAGCAGATTCCGATGAGACTTTCCTTAGAGGATTTTCACGGGAAAATCCCACCCAGTAAACAGCGTACGCTTAACGCTGCACTTGCAGCCCAGATTGACGAATACTGTGACGTTCACATGGACCGAAGGTTATTGGTCGGCGATAGATATGAAGCATTCTTCGCCAGTGTAGAAAGTGCAACTCGCATCTTTCGCCAACGGCGAACAAAAGATAATCGTGCAACGACGCCAGCAGAGCGGTCTGAAGATCGAATGAAACGCCTGAGAAAAGGCGATGGCGGAATTCGATTTGCGGAAGCTATTTACTATTGGTTCCACACCACTGACGGGATGGAACACATTGCTGGAAAGATTGATGCAGATGTATTTGACGCTCCATACCTGCAATGGGCCTCGGCACAGAGTTGGTTCCAATCGACGGATCGAGAAATGTCGGACGAACCCTACGTTCCCGATGCAGCTAATCGTTCTCCTGAAAATGCCAAAAAACGCGTCGGCGATCTCTTTCAAAAGCTTGGCGCACTTAGTACGGCTGTTGATACGCTAGAAGCGCGCGGCATTCTCAATATTGAGATTCTTAATTTGTTTATGACTGACCACAGCGAACGAAAGTTCTTCTACAAGTTGGACTATACCGAGAGCTATCAATCCTTCAAATTTGATCCCGATGACTTCCGATTTAGCATGGATGAGAACCTTCTGGATGGGCTTCTGATCAAGCTTTCCGGCGTGGGTCGGCTCCTGAAACTAGGGATCATTGATCGTGGCGATATTGCATGGATGAAGAACATTCTGACGATCGTCATCCAAAACCAAGAGGTGGTCGAGTATCTCCGTTGGCTAAAAAGCGAGCACGAAATTCCTGACCATTCTGACTTTCTCGGCGCAATCGAGCTCTACGGAGCCATGGTCGGCGATGATGAATACTACCGAAAGGCCATTGGGATTTACGGCGCTTAGTCCTGTTGCATATTGATAGTGGCATGATCCTAGGCAACCCAATGCCAGGAAATCATCCTGGCGAACCAAGCCACTCACGCCACCGAATACCACGACCGTAGTGTCATCTCCGACGGTCAGCTGCATTTCGAACGCCCACTAGCGTCGCTCTTTTAGGCTGTTGATTGGCCGAAGGGTATGACGCGTTTCTGGCAGCGGGCACCACACCGTCAATGGCCTGCCCGCACCACCGGCTGCGCCGCCGTGTTGGCCATGACCGTGCGGTCTTTTCCCGCTGCTCGTCGCTCCGCGTCCTTCGGGACGATCAACACCCTAACAAAAGGAGCGAAACATGGGACTTGATATGTATGCATCAACAACCACCGAAACACTCGACGCGGACGTGGATTTTAAACCTGAGGAAGCCGCTGAATTGCACTACTGGCGGAAACATCCTGACCTGCACGGCTGGATGGAAGAACTCTACTACAGCAAAGGCGGCGCGTCAGATTGCTTCAACTGCGTCACTGTCACCTTGACGCTTGAAGACCTCAACCGTCTCGAACAGGCCGTTCGCAACCAAGACCTTCCAGAAACTAGCGGCTTTTTCTTCGGTCAATCCTGCGACGAAGATCGAGCTGGCGATCTGGAGTTCATCGCCAAAGCTCGTTCAGCTATCGGCGACGGGAAAACCGTCTTCTACGACTCCTGGTGGTAAGACGGCATCGACCGGCGCTCTCGCGTCCCGGTCGTACGATCAAATCGAAATGAGCCAACGGCACCGGCCAGTTATTGCAACTGGCCGGTGCCGTTTCTTCTGTACGATCGACATGAAATCGAGCGCACGATCTGCTTTTCCGTCCTATAGCTTCAAATCCTGTGCATGAGTTTTCAGGAGCCCTGGAAACGAGTTCGAAATTGATGCAAGCGGTTGAAATCCGCGCAGCCGCAAGATGTGTTTTGTAGTACAAAATTGAAAATTTTGAACAAAACCATCTTGGCAAGGTGGCCCGCTGCGCGCCCCCGTTGCATCCCCCCGGCTGGTGGCTCTTTCAGGGCGTTGAACCCATTTCAGAGCCAGCAGACCGTATCGTCGGTCAAACACTCGCGGGAGACTTCGCTCTCCCTGCACCCATCGATCAAGGGGCTATCGCGCCCCTTGAAACCACTCGCACCGTGTGGCCGTTGCATCACCAATCAGGGGAGCGTTCCTGCTACCCCCGATACCCCCATGACCATTTCATGGAGACCAGGAAGGGAGCATCCGCGCTGCCCTTCCTTGGAACCTTCCCATCGACCAAAGTGCCTTCGTGCCCCTTGGAACCCAGACCAACCCTACGCGGATTGGATACCGCCATCTTTGCGCAGATGAATCACGCCCCCCTACAAACGCAGCACAACAATCTCCGATGCTCCATCTAAGGTGTTGTAAGGATTGTCCATTTTGTGCATTATGGCCAAAATAGCTCTTGTGGGATCGATCGCATGAAAACTCTTTCAGCGCGTGACGCGAAAAATGCATTTGGCAACTTGATTGATACCGCGAGGCAACAACCAGTTTTGATAGAAAAGCACGGCAGACCCGTTGTGGTTGTGCTCGCAGTTGAGGAATATGACCGCATTACCGAAAGCAACCTTACCGAACTCCAATCAAGAAAAGAGCAGTGACGTGCCAGCTGATCAATCCGAAATCCAATCCCTTGGTTCCTTTGTCTGGTCCATCGCGGAAATCCTGCGCGGTGATTTCAAGCAATCCGAGTACGGCAAGGTCATCTTGCCTTTCGTTGTCTTGCGTCGCCTTGATTGCATTCTAGAAGACACCAAACAGGCCGTGCTCGAAGCGGAAAAATCGCTCCCGAAAGGAGTGGACGAGCCAACCCGCGACATGATCTTGTTTGGTGCGGCTGGACAGAACCTTAAAGTCTACAATCTGTCCCGCTTCACATTTACGAGCCTAAAGGGGCAAGACCCCGGCCAGCTTCACCAAAATCTGGTGGACTACATCACCAAATTCTCCGGAAATGTTCGCGACATCTTCCTCGACAAGTTTCTTTTCACAGACCAGCTTAAACGCCTCAAAGATGGCGGTATTCTTTGGAACGTCTTTGAACGCATGACCGAGATTGACTTGCATCCCAATGCAGTCAGCAACCTCGAAATGGGTTATCTCTTCGAAGAGTTGATCCGCCGCTTTTCGGAAATCTCAAATGAAACTGCCGGGGAGCACTTCACACCTCGTGAAGTCATCCGTTTGATTGTCGAACTCCTCATCGCGAATGATGACGCGAAGCTGACCGGCAAAGGGATCATTCGCCAAGTTTATGATCCGGCGTGCGGCACGGGTGGCATGTTGGCCCTGACAGAAGAAGCGCTTAAGGATTTCAACCCATCGATCCGGGTTGAGCTTTTTGGTCAAGAGCTCAACGGCGAGTCTTTCGGCATCTGTAAATCCGACATGCTTGTGACTGGCCATGATCCTGAGCAGATCGCTTTTGGCAACACACTTACCCAAGACGCCCACGCCGACAAAAAGTTTCACTATATGCTCTCCAATCCGCCCTACGGCGTTGACTGGAAAAAGTACCAGGGGCCGATCAAGGCCGAGGCCGAGAATATGGGCTTTGACGGGCGCTTCGGAGCTGGAACACCGCGCATTTCAGACGGTCAACTTCTTTTCTTGCAGCACATGATTTCCAAGATGCGGGATGACGAAAACGGCTCGCGCATCGGCATTGTCATGAACGGCTCACCGCTCTTCACCGGAGGGGCTGGGTCTGGTGAAAGCGAAATTCGCCGATGGATGCTGGAGAACGATTGGGTCGAAGCGATTGTCGCGCTTCCGACTGATCTGTTCTACAACACCGGCATTCAGACCTATGTGTGGCTCCTGACAAACCGCAAGCCTGCCGAGCGGAAGGGCAAGGTGCAGCTCATCGATGCCTCTGGCGAGCGGTTTTGGAAATCCATGCGCAAGTCACTCGGGTCGAAACGTCGGGAAATCCCGGAAGATGCACGGCATGAAATTGTGCGCATTTATGCGGAGTTCCTCAACGGCGGGAGCGGTGAGTCCGACGTGTCCAAGATATTTGCCACTGAAGACTTCGGCTATCGCGAAATCCGTGTTGAACTCCCACTGAAGCTAAATTTCTCAGTTGATCCCGAACGGCTTGATCGCCTCACGGCGCAAAAAGCCTTCGCAAAACTGGAGCCAGGCGCACAGGCAGAGATTAGGTCCGAGCTAGCGAAGATCGACGACAAGCTTTTCACCAACCGAGCCGAGTTTGACAGATCGCTCACTGCTGCGCTGAAGCAAGCTCAGATCAAGATCGGCGCACCGATCAAGAAGGCGATACTGGCTGCCCTGTCCGAACGAGATGACCAGGCCAACATTTGCGCCGACAAGAATGGGAATCCAGAACCCGATACTGATCTGCGTGACCACGAGCTTGTGCCGTTAACGGAAGACTGGAACGACTACATGAAACGTGAGGTGCTGCCGTTTGTACCCGACGCCTGGGTCGATGAGAGTTACACAGATGCCCGTGACAAAAAGGTTGGCCGAGTTGGCTATGAGATCAACTTCAACCGCTACTTCTACCAGTATGTGCCGCCCCGTCCGCTCGAAGAGATCGACGCGGAACTGAAGGCGCTAGAAGCCGAGATCGCAGGGCTACTGAAGGAGGTGGCCGCGTGAAAAGCGCCTACAGTGACTCAACTAAATTGCCATTTGGCTGGCAAAGAAGACGGATGGCATCGTTTTTGCGGGAAGTGAAGGAGCCGGGAACTGATGGCTTACCCGTGCTTTCTGTTTCTATTCACAAAGGCATTTCCGACCGACAGCTTAGCGACGATGAAAGAGATCGAAAATCCCTTCATATTCAAGATCGAGAGAAGTATCGGCGCATCCATCCTGGTGACATTGCTTACAATATGATGCGTGCATGGCAGGGGGCTTTCGGCGCTGCACGGATTGAGGGTCTTGTAAGCCCTGCATATGTTGTCGCCCGCCCGACAATTAGAGTTGAGCCACAGTATCTGGATTACCTTCTACGATCAGACTTGTTCGCGTCCATCGCCAAAAAGTCATCAAAAGGTATTACAGATTTCCGCCTTCGCCTATACTGGGAGGATTTTCGTAAGATTGAGATCGATTTGCCGCCATTGGACACCCAAAGAGCAATCGTCGATTTTCTCGACAGTGAGACCGTCCGTATCGACCAATTGATCGAGAAAAAACAGCGATTTCTAGGTCTGACGGCAAAACGCATATATGCGCTTGTGGATGAGGCAATATCCGACCCAACGGTGCCTCGACTGCGCTTCGAAAACGTTGCGCGGAGAATGCAAAGGCCAGTGGAGCTTTCCGAGTATGAAGAGCTCGTAAGGCTTGGATTGTTCAACCGTGGTCGTGGGATATTCAAAAAACCCGCTGCTGACGAAGAAGGTATGGGAGACTCGAGCTTTTTCTTCGTGCGCGACGGCGACCTCATTCTGAGCGGTCAATTTGCTTGGGAAGGCGCTGTTGCTCTGGCGACTGAAGATGAGGAAGGCTGCGTCGTTTCGCATAGGTATCCCGTCTTCAGAGGCCGGGATGGCATTAACACAGCCTATCTCCTCGGCTTGTTTCGAAGCGGTTTTGGCGATTTTCTCCTCAACGAAAGTTCACGGGGGTCGGCGGGGCGTAACCGCCCCCTGAATACATGGAGGCTTGGAAAAGAGAAGATTCCGATCCCGTCCCGCGAGCTGCAAGAAACCGTTGATCGCGCGCTAGTATTCGAACGCCAACTCAAGAAGAAGACAGAAAAATCAATCACTCTTCTAACTGAAGCGCGAGCCGCCCTGATCACCGCCGCCGTAACAAGCCAGATCGACGTGGCGATTTGGGGCAAGCAGGGGCAAACAGACAAGCGGATAGATGCGATTGAGGAGGCTATTTGAGCATGAGCAAGTTTCACGGTGAACTTGAAGAGTTGGTAACAGCAGTGGAGTCGTGTGGCGTCCAGGGCAACTGGTCTGCAAATGACAACACCAAGAACCACTCGTTTCGGGGCAAGACTGGTGAAATCCTGAATTGGTGGCCTGCCAAAGGGACCCTGCAATTTCAGGGCAAGAATCAGGATGCGTTTAGAACGGCGTTGTCTGCCGCGCTTGAAGGGCAAGCACCGGCTACAGCTATCGCTGCCGCCGCAGCAGCGAAGATTTTTGTCGTACACGGTCACGATCGTGACGCTCGTGATCAATTGGAATTGGTTCTCATGCGCCTCGGGTTGCAGCCATTCATTCTCCAAAATGCAGATGGTGAGAGTAAGACAATCATCGAAGCTCTGGAGCAGAACATTTATCGAGAGGCCGCTTTCGGGATCGTACTGCTCACGCCCGATGACTTTGGCTACTCAAAGGCAGCAGGCGAAACTGAAAAGCAACCGCGCGCGCGTCAAAACGTCATTCTGGAGATGGGCATGGTCATGGCGGCATTGGGTCGTGAAAAGATGGTAATCCTCAAGAAGGGTGCGCTTGAAATGCCGTCGGATGCAGCGGGCATTCTCTACATTGAATTTAATGACCACGTACGTGAAATCGTACCTAAGCTAGCCCAGCGCCTTCAGGGAGCAGGTTTTGAAATCGATCCAAAACGGATCGCGGAGGCTTCTGCATGAAGGATGCCCAAAAACCAGATCACGTAAGCCTCAATACCCTGATCGGCAGGCTGCGCGAAGGCCGCTACGTCATCCCCGACTTTCAGCGCGAGTTTGAGTGGAAGCCTTGGGATATTCGCGATCTCATGCGTTCGATCTTCCTCGACTACTATGTCGGCAGCCTGTTGCTGTGGAAGGGAAAGAAGGAGAACTTCGAAGCGCTCTCCTGCGAGCCGATCTATGGCTTCGACGGCAACGGCAGCGAAGAATACATCGTCCTTGATGGCCAGCAGCGTCTAACCGCTCTTTACTACGCGTTTCTTGCGCCGGACGTGCCGTTGCCCAATCGGGCGAACCGCGCCGTCTACTACCTGAACGTCGAGAAGTTCATGAACGAGGAGTATGACCAGGCATTTCACTATGACTGGCTATCTCGGCGTTTCGAAAAGCTACTCGCCGACAGGGACGCGCAGTTTGGATCGCACCTGTTTCCGCTCTCCGTGGTCGGTGCTGGCGGTTGGGAAATGCCGAATTGGGTTCAGGGCTACGAAAAGCATTGGACTGACGCCGCCCAAGAGGCCGACAATCAAGGAGATCAGGAAGCCGCTGACCAGGCACGTGTGTATGCGCAGAATGCAAAGGCGTTCGGAGAGCATCTGCGCAGCATCGTCGAGCAGTATCAGATTTCTTACATCGAGTTGGACCGTGACCTTGCGATCGACAAGGTTTGCGACATCTTCACCCAGATCAACAGCCGAGGCGTGCGCCTTGATATTTTCGACTTGGTGAACGCGCTGTTGAAACCCAAAGGCCTCCAACTCAAACATATGTGGCGCGAGGCATCGCCACGTCTCGCTTTCCCTGACAGCGAAAAGATGAATGTCTACATCCTGCAAGTGATGTCGATCTTGCGACAAGCTTACTGTTCGCCAAAGTATCTCTATTTCTTGCTTCCAGGCCAGGAGAAGCCTGTTCGCGACCCGGACGGCACTCGCCGGAAAGAGGTTCTTGTTCCGGACATCTCAGACTTTGAGGAACGGTGGAACGCTGCCGTATCGGCATTGGAATCCGCAATCAAGATCATTCAGCACCCGCAAGAGTTCGGTGCGATTTCTGCACGCTACCTTCCTTATGTTTCCATCCTTCCGGTATTCGCCGCGCTTCAGGCGCACGTGAAGGCGTCGCCGCCGGAAATCCAGCTGGATGCGCAACGAAAAATCAGGCATTGGTACTGGGCTTCGGTGTTTATGAACCGGTACTCTGGGTCAGTTGAATCCACGAGCGCTCGTGATTTTCTTGATGTGCGTGATTGGATCGCTGACGATGCGTCCGAACCCGCGCTCATCCAAGAGTTCGAAAATCGCTTTAAGGGATTGGACCTGCGCAAGGAGACCAAGCGAGGGACATCCGTTTACAACGGCATATTCAATCTGTTTGTCATACAAGGTGCGCGAGACTGGATCACAGGCAACATTCCACAGCATGATGATCTTGATGATCACCACATCGTCCCCGCCTCGTGGGGCGCGAAAAACCTGCCGGGCAATGCGGTTCACACAATCCTAAATCGGTCTCCGTTGACTGGCGACACAAACCGAAAAGTGATCGGTGACAAGCTACCCAATGCATATCTTCCCGAACTGATTGCAAAGAACGGCGAAAAGACTGTTCGCGCGATTTTGGAGAGTCATTTCATTTCACCGAAAGCGTTCGATATTTTGCTTCGCGATCCGTTTACGCCAGAGGATTTCGATGACTTCATTATCGAGCGGCAACGGACACTCCTTGAGGCAATCGAGAGCTTGCTGATCAAAGAACGCCTTGATCTTTCTCCCCATCTTCGGGAGTTAGATGCCGATATCGAAAGTGTGGAACTTGCCCTTCGGAAATCGGTGACTGAGGCGCTTGAGCAAGATGCCGACTTGTTGCCACAACACGTGAAAGACAAGATTGAAGATCGCATTCAGCGCGCAGCGAAGAAAAACCCGGCTTTTGACGCAGACCGATACACATCCTTGGATGGCAAGCTTGAGTATTGTGACCTTCGTGAACTCCAAGACGTGATTTCAGCAAAATCGACCTGGGACCGTTTTCAGGTTCGGTTCACCAACAAGGAAGCCGTGTTCGCCCGTTTTGGGCAACTTGCAGAGCTCAGAAATGGTATCCGTCATAGTCGGACGGTTGACGAAATAACTAGGAAAGAAGGCGAGGCAGCGCTCCTCTGGTTCAAGAAGGTGGTGGCTGCATGACAATATCGGCGAGCAATCTTCACAAGGAACAAGTCCTGCAAGATCACCTCATGGATCAGCTAATCCAAGGGGAGGCCTATGAACTACGCGATCCTGTTTTCGACTACGACCGGGCGCTCGCCATGGACAAGGCGCTTGTCCTGCGGTTTGTGCAAGAAACGCAACCGAGTGAATGGGAGAAACTTTCATCCTATTACACTGCCTCCGCTGAGGAGACGTTCTTCACTCAGCTTTCGAAAGCCCTAAAGGATCGCGGCCTGCTCGACGTGCTTCGTACCGGAATTAAGATTGTTCCGGGGATCAAGTTTTCGCTCTGCTATTTCCGTCCTGCCAGTGGTTTAGAGCCAAAACGCGTCGCTGAGTACCAAGCCAACGTGCTGTCGGTGATGAAAGAGGTCGAGTACAGCACGAAACACGGGAATCGACTGGACGTAGTGTTGTTTTTGAACGGCCTTCCCGTCGCAACGATAGAGGCTAAGAACCTACTTACCGGTTCGACTTTCCGTCATGCCGAACGCCAGTACAGAAAAGACCGATCTCCCGCTGGCGAGCCCTTGCTGACTTTCAAGCGTGGTGCGCTGGTTCATTTCGCTCTCGATGAAGACAACGTGTCGATGACGACGCGGCTTCAGAACGGCAAGACACGCTTTCTTCCTTTCAATCGTGGGCGCGATGGAGGAGCGGGAAACCCAGACGTCGAAGATGAATTTCGTGTTTCCTATCTCTATCGATCCGGCTCGTGGGGCGAGGCAATCTTTTCGCGGCGTGTCTTGCTCGATGTAATCGGCCAGTTCATGCATCTCGAAAAGGCCGGCAAAAACGAGGTGATGATCTTCCCTCGATTTCAACAACTTGACTCCGTGCGCAAGGTCATCGCGCATGCGGCTGAGAACGGTGCGGGGCACAACTACCTCATTCAGCATTCGGCAGGATCAGGTAAATCCAACACGATCGGCTGGCTTGCCCATCATGCGATCAAGCTCCACAACGACGAGGATCAGCCCGTCTTTGACACGGCAATAATCGTAACCGACCGCGTTGTTCTTGATCGTCAGCTTCAGGGAACGGTTTCGCAGTTTGAGCAGACGCAAGGCGTAGTGAAAAAAATTGATGGCACTTCTCGACAACTGAAGGAAGCGATTGCCAAAGGTGCACGCATAATTGTCACCACGATCCAGAAATTTACGACTGACCACCTGAAAGAAATCTCCGGTCAAGGCGCACGAACCTTTGCGGTTATCGTCGATGAAGCGCACAGTAGCCAATCAGGAAAATCTGCGCAGGCAATGACCGACGCGCTCACACGAGAGGCGGTATCAAGCGACGATATCGAAGACATGATTGCCGCCTACCAAAAGGCACGTGGGCCACAAGCTAACATTAGCTTCTTTGCCTTCACGGCTACGCCGCGCAACGTCACTCTGGAACGGTTCGGGATAAAAGGCCCCGACGGTTTGCCGCGTCCTTTCCATCTCTACTCAATGCGCCAGGCGATCGAGGAAGGCTTCATTCTGGACGTGCTCCAGAACTACATGACCTATAAGGCCTACTACCAACTCGAAAAGGCGATTGAAGATGATCCCGAATTGAGTGGACGTCGCGGTCAACAGCGTGTGGCTCGATACGCTTCACTGCACCCGACCGCCATCGGGCAGAAGGTCGAGATCATCGTGGAGCACTACCGCCGCCACGTAAAAGAGCTGTTGGGTGGCCAAGCAAAGGCTATGGTCGTCACGCAAAGCCGAGAGCATGCGTTGCGCTACTACTTTGGCATTCGCGATTACATAGAAGCCCAAGGATACACCGATCTCAAGGCGTTGGTCGCCTTCTCGGGCGAACTAAAATACGATGGCGAAACCTACACCGAGGCAGACCTCAACGAGTTTTCGGAAACCGAACTGCCGGGTCGTTTTGATGGAATTAAGCCTGATGGAACGCCTTATCCCGATCAGTACCAAATACTGATCGTCGCCGAAAAATACCAAACAGGATTTGACCAACCAAAATTAAGCGCGATGTACGTTGACCGAAAGCTTGCGGGTTTGCAGGCTGTTCAAACGCTCTCACGGTTGAACAGAACCAGGGCGAGCAAGGATCAGACCTACGTACTCGACTTCCAAAACACAATCGAAGACATTCAGGAGGCTTTTCGCCCCTTCTATGAAGTTACAAGTCTCGAAGCCAATTCCGATCCGAATTTGGTTTATGACCTTGAAGGAAGGCTCTTCAAGTTCGGGTACTTGGACAAAGACGAAATCGAACGGTTCTCTCAAACCTATTTCCAAGGCACTCTTGATGGCAGCGATCGCGCCCGACTCGAAGGCCTCGTTCGCGAAGCGGTTGCTCGCTTCGAAGCCGATGAGGATGAAGGACGACAGGAAGAGTTCCGCCAATTGCTTAAAAGCTACATGCGCTTTTACAGTTTTATCGCCCAGGTCATGCGCCTAGACGACACAAGCCTTGAGAAACTCTACGCCTACGGTGCATGGCTAGCGCGCCTTCTCCCCAATCGCGAAGTGCCGCCTGAGATTGAGATCACTGACGACATGCTACGACTACAAGCGTTCAAGGTTGTGAAGAAGGAACAAGGTGATGCGTCACTCTCGCCAGGTGACCGCGCAGCGCTCAAGGCAATCAACGAGTTTGGCGCGAAGCCCTACACTGAAGATGAGCAAAAAGAGCTCTCGGAAATAGTCCAGGCTTTCAATGATCGGCACGGTACTGATTTCACCGAAGAAGACATGATCAGGTTTGAGAAAGTCAATCGCGAGATCATGGATGAAGACCTCTCCGAAATGCTGCGCAATAATCCCCCGGATGTTGTCTATACCGCTTTCGCCCAAGCCTTCTTCCAAGGCGCAATTCGCATGTTCCAAAAGGATAATGAAATGCGCAACATCGTTTTGACAGACGCGAACGCGCGAGATCAGGCTACTCGTCACTTTTTTAACCGCGCACTTAGGGAAGCTAGAGAAATTTGATCCCACCTAAAGGCAACATAGATGGCCGTAGCAATATCTTGCCCAAAAGGCGAGAGAGGACAAATAGTTTAAATCTCTCCGTCATGAGCATTAGCAACGAGCCTCATACTGTCAAAGACGCTTTTAGAAATCGATTTCAGAGACAACATGAATTTTAATATTACCCTTCAATGCACCTCCTGTGATCAAGTCATCGACTGCCGCGTTGGGATGTCGAACCGTCAAAGGCAACCGCTTCGGTTTGCGTGCCCAGGATGTTCAGCGCCTATTGATATCGACATGGAATATGGCGGCGGCATGCACTTCAGCGGTGCGCACAGGATCAACGGCAAGCAGCCGTTCGATAACACCAACCCATTTGTCGATCTGCATCTGGATTTTCCGGTCTACATGGGCGAGTACCAAATGGGAAATACACCCTTTATGAGAGCGGTTAGTCAGGTTCGCCCGGAAGAATATCAGCTGCACAATACTCGGCTGAATATGCTGAACGCGGGCGTTGAAAATGTCCCTTTCTTCGGAAACTGTCTGAAGTTCTACCGCAAGGGAAAGGTGAAGCCTTTCATTAACTGTGCCGAAAAGAAGTTCGATGTCGCAACAAAGTCGGAACTACCGCAAGACTTGAACGCAACACTCTACAGCGTGATTGCACGGGCAATGGCTCCATTTGCCCTACCAGGGCAAGATAGCCAAACTGTTGATCAGTATATGCAGATCATTTTTCGCTTGGCGAAGGATAACAGGCCCGCAATTGACGCCTTTGTTGCGGAGGTGCACGACACGGGTTTCATCAAGGCACTTCAGCATGATTGCCTAGAGGTCTATCCACGTATCCTTGGAGCGGAGCTTCCACTCAGGCCGGTTTTGTTTCTAGATTTCGATTGCGACTTTTCAGAAATGCTCGTCCCTGTTCGGGTCTCGACACACGATTTTGAGATGTACAAAGACCTATACAAGGACATCACGGAAATCATTTCCCGACAGCTGGTGCTGATCGCGGGTGTAAATAATCTTATGAAGCGGAGTGACCACAATGCTTTCCAGCCTGGGATTGGATTAACGGCAAGTGGGCGCGACTTCACGCCTGCGAACTTGAACGCCTTTGCCGACGTGCCATTCGGTAGGAAGATGGACTATATTGATGATAGCTGGTTTGACTTAGAAGACGCCGCCACAGACAACCAACTTCGAAACTCGATTGCCCACTACAAGACTGAATACGACGACATAACCCAGGTTGTAACCTATTATCCAAGGCGCGAAGGGATGGAGGAGGAGCGATCTGAAGAAATGCTTTTCATCGCATTCATGAGAAGGGTACTACTGGCTTATCGTGAGATGCATAGAATGCATCACCTGATAAAGGCCATCCTGTACTATCCTCTCCTGATGAAGTGAATTTGCGGAATGTGCGCATGCCGATCTAAATGTATCTTCTGTAATCCGTGCTAATTGACTGATCGTTGGTGACATATTTCAAGACTTCGCCGACTTTGCGCGCGGCTCTTATCGGAATTGGTAGGCGCTGGTTCATTTGCGTTGAATTCCAATTGATCTTTGTCAGGGAAAAAACTTCCTCGGCGATCTGTGAGATCGTGCTGTCGCTACTCTCGTGCGGGCAAAGGAGAAGCGGGTTTGGCACATAAACGCCCGGGTAGGTTCCGTAGTATGGAATGCTGCCATTCGTGTAGAGTAGCCCTTTGCCATCAAGATCAACGAATGTACCACGCAGCACAGGGTAGTCGCCATCCCTTAGGACACGAACATCGTAGGTTTCTTGGACCCAAACAAGATCACGCAGTTCGGCCTGACACTCTTCCAGTGCCTCGATAATTCCTTCCGCCTCTTCGTCGCGAAAACGCGAGGTTTTCATAATAATCACACGCGCCGGAAAGTGTTTGTGGTGGTCGCGATACGCCCCGAGAACATTGCGTATCAAGTCGAATGCGTCCTGTTTGGTCATATATGGGTGACGCCCACGCGTCTCGGTTTGAGCCCTGCGTCCTTTCAATATGAAACCGCGCCCTCGCTCGTCGAACATCTGCGCGGAACTGGTCCAAAGCTGTTGGCCGCTCACATCCCTGTAGAAGCTGATGCCAATGTAGCAAGCCTTGAACTCCCCCTCACGCGGTAGACGCCGCCACGGGACGCGCCCGCTGCCTTTGTAGTAAAGGGTGGTCAAGAGATTCCAAGCACGGCCTGCTCTGTCTTGGATTTTCCGATCACTGCTCTCTTTGATCTTTCTGGGGATCTTCGCATCGTCATTGATCACATCTTCCCAAACGATCTGAATCGGAAAGTTCATGTTCATTGTGCGGGCTTTGAGCAGACCGCGAAAATTTGGAGCATCAGAACCACCGCTGTCCTCTTTTTCGGTCGTTCCTTTTCCGCTGGTGTGCGCAACCCAAACACGTTCGATCAAATTTACCGGGAGTGCGACAATCGCCACTTCTGGACGACTTCCGCCATCGTCAAGGGACTGCAAATTCCGGCAAATCGCATCGACCGCCATTGTCACTGCTTTGCGATCATCTCGTTCCTTAACGATCTTGTCGATCTCAGACTTCGACAACGCTGCGGTGGCCTCCGTCGCAATCGAAAAATCGCAACGGAATGGATTGCGGTTTTGTAGGCCTGGGAAATCCGGGTGGAGGTTGGGAAGGTTCTCAGACTGGCTTTCAAACCCGCTCGCGGCATCTTCCAGGAAGGTCTGTGTGTGCTCAATTGTTGCCGCACTTCCCACAACGGCTACGTTGATGACTTCTCCTAGATGCGTTTGCAGCGGACCCGCCTCGACCAGGCCCAACCGGGGGTCGGGGTGGCTATGCTGATCCCCAAACTCTAGAAGTGGTTCATCAAATACTTTGCTCTCAAACTGCATCTTGCCAGAGCTCCGCTTGTTGTGAGTCGTCTTGCTCAACCGACTTTTTGGGCTTCCCCCATGCATCTTCCGGTACTGTGGTCGGCAGCCTCAGAACCGGGGGCTCGCCAAAGCCAAGGAAGGGTGGTTCGCCGGTGTCGTCGTCAAAGAGTCCTTTTTCCACACTTGCTCCTCTGGAGAGCAATCGATGCCACATGATCAACTGGCCTCTCAGAGATGCATTGTTGTCTAGGCGTTTCTTCCCCGACAGCAGCGCATCAGGATAGGAATGCGGAATGAAGCCGTTCGTCGTGAAATGATATGTTGGCGTTATGACCAGGTTCCATTCATCTCCAAAGCATTCAAATTTCGGGATGAACGCGTGGTGGCGAACAAAGGCGATGCGCTCCGGGTTTGTTTTCTGCGGGACGGCGTTCACGACGGTGGTTGTCGCCTTTTTCTTTGCAGAATCGTATTTGAACTCACGGGACGTGTTTTTCTCATTCGCTAAGAAGTGAAACAACTTCTTGTTCTTGTCCCATCGCAGTTCATCGCGAAACTGGTGCTGCATCACATTTCGAAGGAGGAAGGCGAAGTTATTCTGTTCGTGAATGTCTTCGTGCAGTGCAATGAACGACGTCTCAATAGCTTCAACCTGATCAAGGTCAACGATCGCTTCTGTTACCTCGTTACGTGGGTCGTGGAATGACCAAAAACTCCCGCCCTTGATTGCCCAATCAAAGCGAGCGGTGTCGTTTGAATCTAGCAAAATCGCTGTCGCTCTCTTGCCATCATATGGCGTTGAAGCCACAAAGATTTCTTCGGGTAGCTCTATGGGAAGCATGTTGACCAGAGCATCCTCGCCTCCTCCCAGCGGAGGTACATAGTATCCTGCGCCGTGTTTCGGCACAGTCAGAGCAGCGAGTCGGTCAACCGCACGGCGGTCAAGAACATCGTCTGTTTTGCTGAACTGAAGTTTGCGGGCGCCTTCGCCAATCCCCGAAGACACATCCTTCCAATAGTAGCTCTCATCTGAAATGCGATAGAGAACGAGGATCACCGGCAGGTTCGACACGCGCCAATAGGCCAGATCATCTGGATTCAACAAATACGTGAAACTCGTATCGGTCTCGGACGAGTACTTTCCGGCTTCCGTTGTCTTGATCTGAACAGCGATCATTCGCGCCAGAGGCTCACCATCAATCATGACCTCTGCAATTCCGTCTATCCCAGCTTCAAGCCGGGACCGCCCGTCAAACTGATAGTCCATGCTGAGAAAGCGTGTGCGCACCGCAGACTCGCCTCGCTCGCCCAACAACTGACTTGGTGTGATTCTTTTTGCCATTCATCGACAATAGAACATTTTGCGAACAAATGCACGCTAACCTCTAGATATGGTAGGAAATACTAACAGGGAACTATTGCAAATAATTGGCGCACCCTTTGGCCGGGCTGTCGTGAACCGAGCCTGTAGTCTCGGCCATGCGGCTTCCATCCCTTGCGCGGAATAGGCCAGCCCAGGGACTGACCGTTTTTTCTTTCTTTTGGGGCCTGCGGCCCCGTCCTCCGTCAAGACCAAGCCCTTCGCATGTGCTGCGGGCGTGTACCAGCGGTCTCCCCGTCCTTCCGCACCTTCGTTTGTGCAGAACGGGTGATCCCCCACCGCTGGCCACGGTCTTGACGGTCTCCCCCCGCTCATTGGCGCGGGCCTAGTCCGGTTGCATGCGCAACCGACTAATCCATGAAGGGAAAAGCCAATGAAACAAGATGTTTATCAGAAAGTGACTGACAAGATTATTGCCGATCTGGAACAAGGCGAGCTGACATGGCTCAAGCCTTGGTCATCGGAAAATATGGACGGGCGGATTGTCAAACCGCTACGTCACAACGGGATGCCCTATAGCGGCATCAATGTGCTGATGCTTTGGGGCGCAGCCATAGAGGGCGGTTATCTTTCACCATTCTGGATGACCTACCACCAAGCCAAGGAATACGGGGCGAATGTTCGCAAGGGAGAGCGCGGGAATTTGGTGGTTTATGCCAACACCATCACCAAGACCGAAGAGCAGGACGACGGCAGCGAGGAAGAGCGCAAAATCCCGTTCATGAAGGGATACAGCGTTTTCAACGTTGAACAGATCGAAGGACTGCCCGAGCATTTCTATGCCAAGCCCGAGCCGGTGATTGATTCCGTAGAGCGGATCGAACATGCGGAAGCCTTCTTTGCGGCCAGCGGTGCCGATGTTCGCCATGGTGGCAATCGTGCCTTTTATTCTGGCGGAAGCGATCATGTGCAGATGCCGCACTTTGAAGCATTTCACAGCCCCGAGGCATATTATGCGACCTTGGCGCACGAGTTGACCCATTGGACAAAGCACCCCAAGCGCCTTGATCGTGAGTTTGGCCGGAAGAAATGGGGCGATGAGGGCTATGCCCGAGAGGAGCTTGTTGCCGAGCTTGGCGCGGCATTTCTTTGTGCTGACTTGGCATTGACACCCGAGCCCGGCGAAGATCATGCCGCCTATATTCAAAGCTGGTTGAAGGTCTTGAAAGACGACAAACGCGCGATCTTTTCAGCGGCAGCACATGCGCAGCGCGCAGCGGATTATCTGCACAGCTTCCAAGAAACCAACACCGAAGAAGGAGTCGCCGTGTAAGCGGCGGCTCCCCTAAGGAGGAGGAGACCCATGGAAAAGCACACCATCACATGGCGCGGCGTTAAAATCGAAATCACTTTCACACCCGAGCAGTTCGGCATGGTCGATCACATAGAACTGCGCACAGAGAACAAGACGCCGTTGCCCGTGACCGGTACGGGCTATCGTTCGCATTTCATCGACAAGGGAACGGTTGCCCACCATGGCGGCGCGGTCGCTTTCGTGAATGCGTGGCTTGATCATGAGGCCAAGCGAACAGGCTGGAGCGGCGCGCAGCTTTCGTTGTTCTAAGGGTGAAAAAATTGCGGCTGGCCATCCGGCCAGCCGCAATCAGTAAGGGACAAGGGTTTCTTAACTAGGAGACCAGAGGATCGTTGTCATTCGATGCTTTCGCGAAGTCCGCAATCGTGCCGCCAAGTGCCGTTTCAAAATCTTTGAACACCACCCGGTCCATCAGCGGATACAGGTAAAGCTCTCTGGGATGCAGATTTGAAACGCTGACCAGCTTGTTCAGAAAGTTCTGGAAGCGCAGGTCATATTCAAGCTTTGCTTCGTTTTGGTATGTCGTTTTCATTATGCTGCCCTCCCGTAGCGGATCGCACCAGCCTGGGCGATTTGCTCGCGGTACGCGGCATCCAGTTTCGCGGCTTTTTCAAGCAAGGCACGAAAACGCTTCAAGTTGACCCGTGCTTTTTCCTTTTCGGCATAGGCCGCGTCATACAGTTCTTTGACATCAAAGAGCGAAATCTCACCCTTGTTGTCATTTTTTGGATGAAGAGCTTTCCAAGCTCTGCCCCCGATTTTCTTCAATGCAATCATAATAATTTCCCCGTTAAATAATTTACATATTCAATATACTGAATGTTTTTATAGACAAAAGGTAAAGAATTGGTTAATTATCTATATTTAATACATAATTTTGTAAAAAATATAGAAAATGATTACACCAAACCAGATTAGAGCAGCACGCAATTTCCTCGGAATCGACCAGAAAACCTTGTCTGATGCCGTTGGCGTTTCAAAAATGAACATCTCGGATATCGAGAACGAAAAAGGCAAGCCAAGAGCAAATACCCTCAACTCAATAGAACTATACTTTCAGACCTGCGGAATCCGATTGACTGCCGCTGGCGGGATTGAGCCAGACCACAACTTTGTCACCGTGTATGAGGGCGCGGACTGCTACATGCAGTTCATCAACTCGGCTCAAGAGATACTTGCCGCAAAGAAAGGTGAAATCCTTTTCAGCGGATCAGATGAAACGCGTTCACCTCCAGAGATCATCGAAAAGTTCAATGAGATGAGATCGCAGGGCATCAAAATGCGCTCACTCATCAAGTATGGCGACACACACATCATGGGCAACCTTGATGAGTATCGATGGATGCCGGAAACGCTGTTTGTCGATGGTGATGTCAAAGCAGTTTTCGCCGACCGCGTCGGCTATCTGGTCAGCTGGGCCACCACGCCAAAGGTCATCGTGATTCAGGATTCCTCAATCGCGCAGGAAGCTAGACGGACTTTCGAGTTCATTTGGAACTCATCAGAGAAACCTGACAAATCGACATCGGATACTTTCTACGAGGGCTGCGATGGTTAAGGCGACACCAAAACCAAAGACAGCCTTCAATGCGCGTTCAACATTCGTGCTCGGCATCAGTCTTGGCAGCCAAAGTCATGAGGGGGGTTCCTTGGCCGCCATCGTCAGCGCCATCAACGATGGCTCGTTTTCCAAGGGCGTCATTGACCTTTCCGACACGCTGAAACGCTACAAATTCATGGCGGACGGTATGGATGGGGCCAGCGCTGCGAAGCGTGCGAAAGCAGAAGGTGATGCATGGCTCGCACGCAACAGATTCCTATTGGATAGGCTCGAAGTTAAAGAGCTTGATATTCGACGATGGGATGAATGGCTTGCGCATCCGCACTACGCCCACACCCGACAACTCTTTGAACGCATTTTTACGTCATGCGAAGTACTGAGGGACGCTGTTGACCGCGACATAAGAGGCTTCTATGCCCGCGCCTATGGGGAGAGCGAAGACATTGCTCCGCAAGCCTACGAGCTTAGCAGACAGTTTTTTCTCGAAGAGCTGGCCGCACATAGTCTTCTCTACACAAAATACAACGCTGTGAACGTGTACCCAGGAAAGCAACTCGAATGTTTCAAAGTCATTCGACAAGGATTGGTCCCAGATGCGCCACAGGCATTGGTTTCATCGCCATACGCGAAGCTTGTTATGCACAGCTTTGAACATGCCCGCACGAAACACCCATTCCAACCGTCCCAAGCCGTCGCGTAAACAGGTATAACGCGTTGGTTGGTTTACTCATCAGGAAATAGTCCTGGCATCCAGCGCCCTGCCAGTTTTGCAGGGAAGGCCAGTTGCAACGGCGCGCGCGTGCTTTCCGATTGAAGAGCGCCTATTTCCAGCAGCGCGGATGTTACCCTTCGCGCGCTTCTTTCCGTGACACCTAGAAGGGACACGACATCCGCACGGGTGATCGCCCCTTGCATGAGCACCGCGCGTAAAACCGTATCGGATTTGGCTGGCAGTGTTCCGGCGCGCATTTCTTCTTCTGCCCAGATCAGGATGCGATCGCGCAACCGGTCTGGCTTCATCAAAGCTTCCATGAAGGCGATTTGATCAATGCAGATTTTCAGAAAGAAGCCCGCGAAATCAGCAAGCGCAGCTTCGCTCAATGTACCGCGCCCATCGCGATCACCACGCCGGGGCTGATCACAAGCCGCAAGATGGCGTTTGTACTCTGCTTCGTTTCGCGCAAGGCCCCGCGCAACCGACCATAGTCCTTTTGTATCGAGCGCATTCTTCAACATCGCGTAGGACATCAGCCGAGCGACGCGGCCATTCCCATCCAGAAAAGGGTGAACCCAAAGCAGGCGATGATGCGCACACCCTGCGGCAAGAATGGATTCAATCCGGCCTGCATGTCGGTAGGCTCCATGAAGACGGTCAAGAAAACGCGGAACCGAACCCGGACTGATCGCCACATGGCGTCCGACTTCAACGTCTCGCGTTCTCAGTTCCCCTGGCACCACTGGAATCTTCTCACCGGTCGATGGCATCTCAACAAAGAGCAGATCAGGTGGCAGTAATTCACAAAAGCGGCGGTGAACCTCCGTGATCATTTCCGGCGACGTGGGGCTTTCACTCAAGCCACCTTCATCGATCCATTTCTGCACGGCGATATGCGCCTTGGCTTCGAGTTGTAGATCACGCTTTTCCGGATCGGCACTGTAGTCATCGTTCAGCGCCCGTTCGATATCAATGGGGTGCGTGTTGTGCCCTTCGATCAGGTTGCTGTAATAGCAGTTCATTGAACGGATCAGATCAGCAAGAGCGTCGGCGATGGATGCAGGCAAGCTGCTGGCGAAACGGGCTGAAGCCGTTGCCAGATCGAGCGCCAGATCGTTGAGTTCCGCGCGCTTGGGTGAGCCTTCGCTCACCATCAACGGCTCAAACAGACCTATGGTCTCGCCATCATCCCTTATGTTGTCATCGCTCATTTTGTCCGCTTTCTTTGCCGTCAAGGCAATCATCAATATGACACAATATCATATAGATAGATGTTATGTCAGCAGAAATATGTCCTTCATAATGTCCGCTTCTATGTCCGGTTTTTAGCGGAAGTTGGTGCGCCTGGCAAACAAGCCAGACGCGACCGATTTAGGGAGTTGGCGAACGTGATGCCAACTCGCGCTCGATGTTCCGCATTGAGGTAAGAGCATTGCGCTGTTCTTGGGAACCACGCGGGGCAGCTGAGAAAGCTATGAACGCCTCTTTGCGCAAGCCGTAGAGTTCGACGGTGCTGCGCGTTGCCGCTTCAAAACGAGAGATGAGTTTCATCGTATCCTCCTGTGTTTCAAGGAGGCCCCGAACCATTCAGGGCCTTTCGGCCCCGTTCACCATCATCCGCCCATGAAGGCCTATGATGGTTCGGGCGTCTTTGACAAAACAAGGGAAGAGATGCGCTTGAAGCACTCAACGGATTGATCGGGAAAAAGACCATCATAGCGAAAACAGCTTTGCCGCTGCCCCCGTGCGTCGCGAACGCCTTACTTCATGCGAACAATCACCAGAGCGCAAAGCGGAACCGAAAATCGGGCGCAGAGCGTCTTGTGGTCTGTGGAGGTTCAAGAAAACGTGCACCGTTCCTCTTTGATCAGGATGGCTTGCATCAAGACACCCAGAAATCCCTGACCGAATGCGGCGTCGATCTTCAATGGTCTGCCCGCACCACCTGGCGTCACCAGCCGTGTTGACCATGAACTCCGAGCCTTTGCCTTCGATCAAACGGGAGGGCGTTAGCAAGCCAACCCGAACAAAGGAGAAAAGATCATGGCACGCGAAAACCACACCACAAACCAAGCCACCAACGCACCCGACTATCTGGCCTGGCACGTTACGCAAAGGGGCGGGAAGTCCTACTGGAACAAAGTCGGCGCGGCATGGGTTCACAAAGACGGCAAGGGCTATACGCTTCAGCTCGAAACCTGCCCGATCAATGGCCGCATCGTTCTGCGCCTTCCGCTTGAAGATGCACCACTGGCCGACAACGAGGGGCGCGCATAAGCGCCCCTTCCTCTATCGATCGAACCGAGGCTTTTGAGGTGAGAGCTGACGCCGTCGCTCTTCTTCGGCTTTTTCTCGTTCAAGTTCAAAGCCCTTGGTCTCGTCATAGTTCGCCACGTCGTTGCGGAGCTGCATCAGCTCCTCCCGAACGATGGCGCGTTGCTTTTTGACATCCCTTTGAAGAATCTGACGCTCTTCAAGCTGCCTGAAAATCAGCGCATCTTTCTCCGCTTGGTCACGTTGCCATGCTTGAAGCGTGTCTTGCTCGTTCTGTGCTTTGATCTTCGCATATTGTCCCGTTAAACGATGCCAAATGCCGGAGAACCCGCGCGGTAACCGCTGCGATCTTTCCTTGGCTTCTGCCATCCAGCGTTTCTCATGACGCCGCCCGAGATTAGTTCGTTCGTCTTTGTGACGGGCAACCATTTCGGTTCGACGAAAGTCGATCATGGCAAAGCGCTGTTTCGCATCGCGCCGCGCCTCAACGATGAATGCTTCGATCTTGCGCGACATGCCTTTGGCAATCTCGGCTTTGACGACATCAACCGAATTGAGTTGATCGCGATCGCCCAAGCGGGCCGCAAGCTCCTTTGCCTTCACCCCGGTGTAACGAGACAGGGAATAGACTTCGCCGAGATAATCGACGGCAACGAACCCACGACGATCGCCCCGTGCCAACCAAAAACCCCGCTCCTTGAGCGCCTGTTCAAATGAAGCACGATTGTCTGAGGCTTCCCAGCATTGCCGGAACACGGTCTTGATCTCTCTGGGATCAAGGCCAACCCGCTTGGCTTGCTGCCATTCTTCGCGTGAAAAGTTCAGAGGGTCGCGCAAGCGCCGATCCTGCAAACCACTTGGCATATCCCAACCATGTTCCAGGTAAAGCTCTCGCGAGACATCTTTCAGCTTGGATTTGTAGTGCGGAAGATTGATCGCACGCATCCGCTCTGAATCAATCCGCGACCAGACGACATGCGCATGGCGTCTGCCATCCTTTTCATGGAACACGATAGCGCGCGGTTGGTTTTCCAGGCCGAGCTTTTTGCCGATCTGATCTGCGGCTTGTTCGAATACCTTCGTCGGAACGTCCACACCTTCGGGCGGGTTCAGACTCATGGAGAACAGGTAATTCTTGCACCGTGTGCCTTTGGCGATGGCATCGGCTTCACTGAACGCTTCTATCAGATCGTCGCTGACAAAGCCGGACACTTCATAAAGTTCGACATGCTCATTATCGCGCATTGCCAAGAGATAACGAGCAAGCTGCCCAGCATCGCCCCTTTCTTTGGCCTTGAGAATCATGGTCTGCTCCTCGGCATTTTTCCGAGTGCACGAAGCAGATCAGCGCGCAACGCCTGAACTTCCCGGCAGGCTTCCACAAGATCGGCTTCGGTTTCAGGTGTCACCGGCAGAGAACCCGTATTCACAGCTTTCGCCAGTTGGTTCAGGTTCGATGACAAACGGGACGCGCCCAATGCACCCAAGACACGCGCCAGGGCTTCAGCGTCCTTCACAGGGCTGTTTCCCGGCCTCTTACGAGGCGATACATCGTCGCCGAACAATTCTTCCCTGATGTGCGCCGCAAGTGCCTTACGCCCACGCGCTGCATCCAGACTTGCCCGCTCTTCAAAAGTAAAGCGGATGGAAAACGGCGGCGGATATTTTGGCGCATCGGTTTCGGGCTTCGCCGAATTTGACGCTATATCATTGAAATTATGGTCTAAAGTGCTCATCGTCGCACCTCAGACTCTTTGAGTCTAACTGTGCGAGATAGCGTTCCCACTCCTCAAGGGTGTCGAACAGATTACTCCATTCTTCGTCGCTGAGGGAATTGAACTGGCAGTTCAATCCTTTTCCCTCTTGGCGCACCATTTTTTTGGCGAAGATCATCTGAAAACATAGATGGAACAGTGATTTTCGGAGGTCCATGTCCGGTAATTCTCAATTGGCCCTATTAGTCGGAAAATGCCGGGTTCAGCATCGGTTCCGGCAAATTGATTTTCCTGTTATTCCTTGTTTTGCATAGGCTTGTTGGGGGCTTTGTGAAGCGTTCAAACC
>Ga0316207_10001197_pt1 | contig 33361 bp, 24 predicted proteins | sample 6weekpyrite_MG_FD_204943 | JGI IMG/M metagenome (GOLD analysis project Ga0316207, IMG submission 204943) | Microbial mat bacterial communities from mineral coupon in-situ incubated in ocean water Damariscotta River, Maine, United States -... | ecosystem: Environmental > Aquatic > Marine >...
GACACCGTGTAGCTACCGGCCGTTGCAAAACTGATAACTGGTTGTGATCCGAACAGGGTACGCCCGTCTGAGAATGTCCAGGTGTAGGTCAGTGCATCGCCATCCGGGTCGGACGATGCCGTGCCATCAAACAAGATAATTTCGCCTTCTGTACCACTATATGGCCCACCCGCATTGGCAACCGGCGGGTTGTTAACCGGTGGTGCTGATATAGTGATATTGGCGACCGATGCCGTAGAGTTCACCTTGCCATCCGAGACGACCAGCGACACCGTGTAGCTGCCGGCCGTTGCAAAACTGATAACTGGTTGTGATCCGAACAGGGTACGCCCGTCTGAGAATGTCCAGGTGTAGGTCAGTGCATCGCCATCCGGGTCGGACGAGGCCGTTCCATCAAACAGGATAATTTCGCCTTCTGTACCACTATAAGGCCCACCCGCAACAGCGACCGGCGGGTTGTTTGGCGGAGGTGACCCATTGACAGGGCACGAGCTCAGATCGTTGACCCAGGTCTGCAGATCAAAAAGCTCGGTTACCACGCCGGTAGCAGGGTCAATCTCGAATAGGGTTGAAATTCTGGTAGCGCTATCGGCATCTGATGCATAAAGCAAGCCGTTGCAATACGCGGAGCCTGTCCAGATGTTAGTACTCGTCACGGGTATCATGTTTGAGTACAACAGGGTCGAAACGAACGTGCTCAAATCGACACTATAAAGACTCGAATAAGTAAAAACATAAAGTGTGCCGTCTGGTGCAAAGGTAATATCACCTGTTCTGCCGTATGGCCCGCTTTCCAGGTCAGTAATGCCTGCGACCAGAGTCAGGTCACCGGTGCTAATATCAATGCGATACAGGTCATCGTTATCGCTAAGAATATACAACACACCATAGGGATCAAAGGCCATGCCTTTTGCATTTACCTCCGGGGCCGACGAGTAGGTGCGGATGATGGTGTTAGTATCGGTCGCCGGGTCATAATAGGCAAACTGGTTACCCATATTAACGCGTTCAAAATAGTAAATGTAACCCGTATCGGGATCCTGATCCATTGCCTGTGTTTCAAACGCCGTACTCCCTGGCATACGTGATGATTGCTGGGTCAGGTTGATCTCAATCATATCGGTGATATTGTATGCGTTTGCACCGTATATGAGCGTGTCTGCGTTACTTAACTGCGGTGCCATTAGCAGGCTCAGATACAAAAAGGCCGCTATGCATTTGATCGAATTCTTCGAGGCTTGCATGTCTACTATTTTCCTGTGATATATTATTATTTATGGATTATTTATGGGTTTTAAGTCTCTTCATGAAATAAAACCTCCACCCTATAAGTAAATAGCAGTTACCATGCCAATATTGCTATATAATTGATATTGCTTACAATAATACAATTATATTTAGTAAGGTTTAGAGAAAGTGTAAAGTTTGTCATACAGTGGGGATGGCATAAAACGGGGTCGGCGTCACTGAAGCTTGATGTTTGCTGTGGCAACAAAGACACCATGGTTATCTGGTTGGATTCACTCGTGGTTTGGACGCAGGTACGGCGAGTCTGGTGACTCGAAGATCACACGTAAAATTCCATCATGCGCGTATCTAGTCTTGATAAAATCTGTTACACCTGCCCCCTCCACAAGCTCATGCGCAATACATCACGATAGATACCATCAACACATATTTCATTGCGTAATATACCTTCCACTTTAAAACCCAGACTTTCATTAAGTCGTATATTACGCATATCAGTGTGTAAAGTACTCAGATGTATCTTCTTCAGGTTCAATGCAGTAAGCCCATATCGAATCCACAGTTGAGTAGCTTCCCTGGCATAACCCTTGCCGCGCATAGACGGCTCGCCAATCAACTTGCGTAACTCGGCCTTATTTTGTTCTGGATTATATCCCAGGTAAGCGACACACCCAATTGGAGTATCATCATGTGTTGTGATAATACCGAAGACATTCCAGTCATCATTAATGATGCGCTCTATATCTATGGTCTGCGCAGTAATCCTTGAGAGCAAAAAAAGACGGCCCGATTTATCACTCAGCCATTTTTTCATCACCCCCATATCAGCTTCCGGATCGAGTTTTCGAATACGAATTCTCTCGCCTTCTATTGGCAAACTCTTGAACTGTTCATCAGCCGTGCTATCAAAATCAAAACCGTCACGTAGATCCTTATCTTGCAACTTGGTTTCACTTGCAGACGATTCCATAGACAAGTCCAGCAGCATGTTCACAAAACGCACATAATCAATTTGTGTGAAGCCGTACATGGATGATTCCTTATAAAAACTTCTCACCAATGTCTCGAGTGTTTGATCAGGCATACTGTCGTTAGTACTTTTCAATATCCCTTTCCTTCTCTAATTTTTATTAAGGTTTTATTACTATACTACGTATAGCACTCATTCAACAGCGTAAAACCTGGCCTATTATGCTAAAGAAAAAGGGGTAAGCAGGACATTCCTGCTTACCCCTTCTATTACTGCGACGGTCGCGAGTAATTACTGGATTATGACCGTAGTACTCACCCAGGGTGAATCAACCGTACCATCATTGACTTTCAGCCACACTGTATAGGTACCCGGTGCGTTGAAGGTCCCTGACGGTGATACGCCGGTCAAGTACACTACCGGCGGAATGCCCCAGCCATAAGTCAATGTATCACCATCCGCATCCGTTGAGCCGGAACCGTCAAACACCACCGGCACACCAACGAAGCCGGTGTAGGGCCCACCCGGATTAGCAACCGGTGGGGTGTTAACCGGTGCTGCTGATATGGTGATACTAGCAACCGATGCCGGAGAGTTCACCTGACCATCCGATACGACCAGCGACACCGTGTAACTACCTGCCGTTGCAAAACTGATGCTGGGCTGCGCTCCGGTCATGGTGCGCCCATCTGACAGAGTCCAGCTATAGGTCAATGGGTCACCATCCGGATCGGATGAACCGGTGCCGTCAAACTGTATCAATTGACCCTCAACACCACTGTAAGGCCCGCCAGCATCCGCAACCGGTGGCTGGTTAGGCGTGCTGGGCGTGACGGTAATGGTAGCGGTCGACGGTGCTGAACTGGCTTGGCCGTCTGATACCACCAACGTGACCGTGTAGCTACCGGCAGTTGCAAAACTGATGCTAGGCTGCGCTCCGGTCAGGGTGCGTCCATCCGAAAGTGTCCAGCTATAGGTCAGTGGATCACCATCCAGATCGGATGAACCGGTACCATCAAACTGTATCAATTGTCCCTCAACACCACTGTAAGGTCCTCCAGCAACCGCAACAGGGGGTTGATTGGCCGAAGTGGTAATAGTCACTGTGAAGCTGACCCAGCTGGAATAAACCGTGCCATCATTGACCCGCAGCGAAATCGTATAGGTACCGGGGTTGGTGAAGGTCGCGGTAGGCTGTACACCAGTTAAATATGCAACCGGCGGGATACCCCACTCATAGGTTAGGGGGTCACCATCCGGGTCAGATGAACCAGAACCATCAAACAGTAGCGGCACACCAACGACACCATTGTATGGACCGCCCGGGACGGCTACCGGCGGGTTATTCGGATTTCCGCCTCCAATCAATGCATTATTCAGGTTCAGACGGCCACCGGTAATGGTAATGCCGGCCATGGACGGGATAGGATCAACATTATTAAGGATCCGGTCCTTGATCTGTACATTGGTCATGCCCGGGTTGGCTGCCAGGATAACCGCCGCCGCACCAGCAACGTGAGGTGAGGCCATTGAGGTACCATTCTTGTAGCCATAGGTGTTACCCGGTTCGGTGCTCAGGATCGAAACACCCGGGGCACCCAGGTGTACTGTTGTCGCACCAAAGCTTGAGAAACCGGCCTTGCCGTCACTGGCATCTGTTGCGGCCACCGAGATGATATGCTGACCGCTATAGTTGGCCGGATAATGGGGGAATATATCGTTGTTGCTGTTAGAGTTACCCGCTGCAGCAACAAACAAAGCGCCGGTTGTGTTGGCTGTTGTAATCGCATCCTGCAAGGCCTGTGAATAGCCACCACCGCCCCAACTGTTGTTCATAATGTGCGCGCCGTTATTGGCTGCATAGAGCACGGACGAGACAGCATCGGAAGTAAAGCCACTACCGGCTGCATTCAGGAACTTAACCGCCATGATCTGCGCATTCCAGCTAACGCCGACAACGCCGACGCCGTTATTCCCGACTGCCGCGATAGTGCCAGCAACATGCGAACCATGACTATTATCGTCCATCGGGTCTGCATCATTATTGGAAAAGTCATAACCGTTAATATCATCGATATAACCATTATTGTCGTCATCAATACCATTGCCGGCTATTTCACCCGGGTTGGTCCACATGTTGGCTGCCAGATCAGGGTGATTGTAATCCACACCTGAATCGATCACCGCAACAATGACGCTACTGGAGCCGGTGCTCAGGTCCCAGGCTTCGGGCGCATCGATATCGGCATCCTGAGTGCCGCCGGTTTGGCCAAGGTTATGCAGGCCCCATAATGATGAATAGCTCGGGTCATCGGGTGTCTGCACAATGCTGACAACGTAATTGGGTTCTACAAGTTCAACGCTGGCATCGTTGTTGAACTGCGCCATCGCTTGTTCAACTGACATGCCGGGGCGGAGTTTGATACGCACCCAGCGACTCATACTAGCAGTTGCAGGACCAGTCTGGAATGAATGAACTGACGCGACCCCATTTGCTTGTGCAATCGCATTGGTCTGTAGTGATGAAATACCCTGCCTGTATTTAATCAGTACTTCGTCTGATGCATATTGCTGGCCTTGCTGGATAACCACTCCGGCAACAGCAGTTGTAAAACTGGTGAACAGAAATAAAAAGGCAATTAATCTGTATAAAGGTTTGGATTTCCTACTCATAACAATCTCCCTGAAAATAAATATTATTGTTTTGGCAATAAGCATATGAAGCATAAACGCCCTTTCCCACACTAGTCAACCGATCTTTCATGTATGACGAAAGTCCATGCGGGATCAATGCCCCCGCTAAGCCTGTGGAAAGAGGATCAATGGTGTCAGACTCGATTGATTTTACAGCCTCATCCCTGCTCCGGGCGCCCTTTGCCAATTGCGATCAAGGTTTATGTCGCGTCTAACGCTTATTCTATTGATATGGACTTTGAAGGAAAGTGAAACTATTCTTGTTATATACTAACAGCTTAGGATGAGCAAGATGCCTCAAGTATTTGTCAGTTATAGCAGAGCAAACCAGTCAGTCATCCAAACTTTGATAGATGATCTTACTGTATTGGGCAATTCTGTCTGGCATGACAAAACATTGACAGGCGGCCAGCGCTGGTGGGATGAAATACTGCATAATATTCGATTGAGTGAGGTATTTGTTTTCGCTGTCTCTCCTGACTCACTGGAATCCGAGGCGTGTCAACGCGAACTGAATTACGCAAAGAGTTTGGGCAAGGTCGTCTTACCTGTCCTGGTCAAGGAAGGAGTTAATGTAAGCCTGTTACCTCATCCCCTGGATGAGATACAGGTCGCCGACTACTGTACTCAAGATAAAAAAAGCGCGTTCGTGGTTATCAACGCCATCAACTCCTTGCCTCAGTCTGCCCCCTTACCCGACCCCTTACCTGAGCCACCCCCGGTACCCGTATCCTACCTAAACACCCTTAAAGAACAGATTCAAACCAGTGAACCACTCGGCTTCAAAGAACAAATCGCAATTGTCTTCGATCTCAAGGCGAGTTTAAATAATGGCCGTAGCCCGCAAGAGATCAGGGACTTATTAGTATTATTAAAACATCGGGATGACCTGCTTGCAAAAACAGCCACAGAAATCGATACAGCACTCGAAGGCTTACTGCCAATAGCTAACGAAACCAGGTCCCCCACAAAAACACACTCCACCGATCTGGAGCAGACTCAGACTTCCGGACATCCATTTTGCCCGCAATGCGGTGAAAAGGTCAGCCTCGGCTCCCAGTTCTGCGATAAATGCGGTGCAAAGCTGGAAACCACTAGTGGAGTTCCCGACAAACATACTGATACTAAAGAAAACGAGAACCAGGTTAAGAGCCGTCGCTACATCTGTTCATCAAGTCAATTGCAACCACTTATTGAGGATCTCGGTATCTGGCTCGAAGGTCAGAATTTCAAGTGCCAACATATTAATACCGACGAAGGTGACCTTGTACTTCAAGTGGCGAGACAAGCAAGCTGGCGCAAGTATGTTGGCATGGAAACCTCGCTTAACATCGCATTCCATCTCGAGGACGAAATTCTCAAAGTCGATGTCGGCGCAGGCAAATGGGTAGATAAGGCTGCCGCTGGAGCAGTAAGTCTTTTTGTACTTTGGCCATTGGCTGTAACTGCGGGTATTGGTGCCTGGCAACAAATGAAATTACCCGACAAGATTTTCGATTTTATTGGGGGCCGCTTAGTTACTCAATAGAAAATGGAGAAATTGGGAATACCCTGCCTACTGTCGCCCGGTAAACTCGGGCAGCTTTAATTAGAACAATTAATCCGCATATTCCATTGAGATAAAACCAGGGTCAAAAACAATCGGCATCACCAGGGATCACCGGGGCAGATCTTACAATTTTAAAATAAATAGTAATAAAACGGATCAGAGAAAAATACACCCTAATATTAGAAACAAATGTTCTCTGGTCCGCTTTTTACGGCTGGATCAATCGAATCTGACCTTAATGATACCTGTCGCCTTTTATTATGAACGCCCCATCGCACGCTGTTCAAGCGCCTCAATCCTCGCTTCTATAGGTGGGTGTGATGAAAACAGCGCCATAATCCCGCCTTTATCATTAATACCAAACGCGGCCATTTGTTCGGGCAGTGCCTCAGGTTCAACCTGACCAAGTCGTTTCAAAGCATTAATCATGTTCTGATGGCCTGCTAAATCTGCGCCGCCGGTATCGGCAATAAACTCACGCTTTCTTGAAAAATACATCACGATCGTCGAGGCAAGAATGGATAACACCACTTGCGCAATCATTACGGTCACAAAGTAGCCAATACCATGACCCTGGTTATTTTTTAAAATCACGCGGTCAACAACGTGACCGACCACGCGGGATAAAAACACCACGAAGGTATTTACCACGCCTTGAATCAGGGCCAGGGTCACCATATCGCCATTGGCAATATGACTCATCTCATGGCCAACCACCGCCTCTACTTCACCCTGGCTCATGTTATCTAGCAGTCCCTGTGACACGGCCATCAAGGAATTATTTTTACTCGCACCCGTGGCAAAGGCATTCATAGCAGCCGATGGGAAAATCGCCACTTCCGGCATTTTAATCCCTACAATCTTTGCCTGCTTTTCAACCGTACTGATTAACCACCGCTCTATATTACTGCTTGGGTTGGTTATCACCACCGCGCCCGTCATACGTTTTGCCATCCATTTCGACATCAACAACGAAATAAAGGAACCACCAAAACCGATGACACCGGAAAATATAACCAGGGCCTGCACATTCAGGTCGGAGCCATTCTCCGCGAGAATGCTATCAACACCTAATAATCGTAATGTAATACTTAGTACGACCATAATGGCAATATTGGTTAATATAAATAACATGATTCGTTTCATAGCTTTACCAGTGTCTCTTGATAGTTGTCGGACAAAAACCTGCTACCTGCAGGCTCATATTGTTTCAATTATTCTAAATGGTGACTTGAGCAGGAATATTCAAGGCTACAAAAGGAAAAAAACACTGTAGAGTAAACCGGGTCAGAGAACAATATCCTCTAATATTAGAAACAATTGTTCACTGAACCCGGTTTTTACTGAAACTCGTCGAGTATACATTACGCCTGCCAGACACCATAACCCTCCTCGCGCAGCCCGATTGCCAGCTCCACCTCCATATCCTGCGCACCTTCATAGGGCATGGGATTATACATTTCATACAGCTGCGGTAACAACCTTAGTCCATATTCCCTCACATACCGGTTCGACTGGATACCAGCTTTGTGTTTGTCAAACCTGACATCAGGATCCAGGCCTGTCATGCCAACATAAACACAGGGCTTGCCATACTCATAATCAGGATTGCAGCGCTTGAATTTAGGCTCGTACAGCACATCTTGCGAGAGTTCGATAACGTATACATTATGATGGTGACGTCGGCCCATGTTTATAAAGTATAAAGGGTGCAGAGCCCTTTATTGAAATAATCACCCTTTAGTCATTTTAATCAACGTCCGATCTTTTAAAACCCGGTGGTGATAAAGCGCTGCAGCGGCATGCCCCACGATGAGTATCCAGACCAGCCATGCCCCCATGATCTCCTTATGGAAGAAATCGATGGGTTCTTCAAACTCTTTAAAGGTAAGCCCAAGGTATTCCACGACAAATACATCAAATAACCCGGTCTCTTCAAACTTGGGTATCTCGAACAGTAAAAAGAAATCTGTCGCCTTACCGGTACCCAGGTAACCCGTTAGCGGCATGAGAATCATAATTGCATACAAGGCATAATGTGCAACATGTGCCATGACATGCTGCCAACGTGGCCCGGACTCCAGCGTAGGCTGTTCATTCATAAATCGCCAGATAATACGCAAGATAACAATCACACCGACACTGATACCCGCTGATAAATGCAGATCCAGAGCAACAAGATTCTCCGGCGTGCGTTTTTCAGTAAACCAGTGACGGTAATACACAGCGCAATAAGCCAGCAAGAACAATAACGCCGTACCCCAGTGCAACCAGCGGGCAATTCGCCCATAACTTTCCCTGCTATTCCAGTTATTCATGGTCGGCTATCCTTCGTAATTAGCGTCTGATCTTGTTTGACTCGAGTATATTCAAACAGCAGAGTACTTTCCGTAAGACTCTCTCTCCATATCAATTATCTCTATAGTGATTACAGAGACAGGTATATTCAAGACGCTCAAGCCTTTAAGTACTACATCGCCAAGTTTCTTTTTATTATCAACATCACGACCTGATTTGATTCGTGCCTGTATATGGATATAAGGCTCACCTCCGCCTGCGTTAGTGAATTTATTAAAGGCATAGGCGCGCGTTTTAACCTGATCCGCTTTAAACAAACCACTCTCAGCAATGGCATGATGGATGGTATTTAAAATCGCATCAACCTGTGTATCATTTACTCGCTGTTTGGCGTATTCAACAATAATATGTGGCATGAGGATCACTTTGATTATTTAATTTTTCTATCATTCCACAAATAAAAGGTTCAGAAAACATTTTTTTACCCGCCTTGGAGTCGCCCCCTTCAGGGCCATCGTCACCAGGCACCGAAGTTGCGGGTGACAGTCCGTACTGCGCTACCGCCTGACTCGTAAAAACCCAAATAATCAATAAGTTATTACATTCATTAACACTATATCGGTTCGCCTGTTGTCAAGAATAAATTGTCAAAGCAGGGCAATGCATAACTGATTACGGCAAAATGTAGTTATAGCTGCGTCCATTCAACTGGCTTGATTTACGAGATCCTGTTATTTAACGGCCAATGGACGCTGGACCTCGGCGATGTGGCTGTATATTCTACGTAAACACTTTACAATGCATTCTTTGTTCATTTCCTGTGATGAGAAATATATGAAACTCAATTTATTTTTTTATGTAACTACTTTCCTTGCTGCCACCAGCTTTATCGCTCCGAATCAAACTTTTGCAAAAGATAACATCGTTATTCTGGACGGTCGTGAAATTCTACTTAAAGATAATGGTAGCTGGGAGTACATTTCGAATAATCGTTATGCGATTACCCAGGACGGTCGCCAGGTAATCCTGAAAGAGAATGGCGAATGGGAGTACGCTAAAAAGCAAGAACAAGTAAATGTTACACCAGCACCGACGCCAGATAAAAATACTGATATCCTGGTAATGCAACTACAAAAAGCCGAAGTGGAATCGATAATAAAAAAGAAAAACAAACGCACCAGCATCAAAACACAATCAGCTTTCTTCATTGACATCAACCTTGCTTCACACGCTCATAAGACATTTATGCTAAGCGACAGTGACAAAGAAAATATTTCAGTAACTGATGACAAAAATAACCAATACAAAGTGCTGTCTATCCAGCCACAAATTAGATTAAAGCCTGGTGAAACAGGTACCGTTCAAATCAGGGTCGATAATTCACCATCTATTCTCGATAAAGTGACATTTATGTACGTTAATTTTTCGCCCGCCGTCAATGGAATTTCCAAAAAAATTACTATCAAAGCCAGATGGAATGATTTTATACAAAAAAGTGTAAATGAATTTAATTATTGAAAAAAGTATTTGGAGGTCAGAGTAAAAATAACTACTTTTTACTCTGACCTCCAAATATCCAGCGCTTACTTATTCTTTTTAGTATTACCATTTTTTCCATTAAGCATCTGCCCCAGATTTGATGCCCCAAGGATTGCTGCGGCACCTTCAAAGCCACCCGTTGTACCCATCACCTGCACAGAAGGAATCTTGATGATACCTGGCTGCTCTTTTGCCACAGCTAAAGTTTCCTTCAGCATTTGCAATTGCAAGGTACGATCCTGCCCCAGCACAACAACCTGTGCTTTCTGACCCTTGGCTATTTCAATAAGCTTTAGCTTTTCTCCTTCACCTTCCAATTTCAGGCGTGTCTTTTGATGCTGCGCAGCCTGTTTCTCGATTTCTGCCTTAACAAGGATTTGTTGCTGGTCAGCGGTTGCCCTGTCACGCTCAACCGTAATTCTTTCCTTTTGAGCAGCCTGTTCTTCTTTGTATGTTTGGCGTAGCTGTGTGGCCAATTGTTCACGCAAAGTAGCCACCAGCAACTCAGGCGGAATCGCGGGTTCTCCAAGGCGTACTTCCTGAATCGTGACACCAGCCTTCTGTGCTTCGGTCACGATCGCTGCTTCCAGCAGGGAAGCCAACTCGTCACGCTTTTTAACAAAATCCAGAACCTTCCTGTCCTCTGCACCACCGATGGTGCGAAGAATATCGCGAATGGCCGGTGTCACAATACGGTTTTCTACGTCTACTATACTGCCAACAGAAGCGACTACCTTTGGCGCATCAGATGGATAAACCTGTATGATCACTCGCAACTCGACCGGGAATGTCCAACCCTCTACCCGAACATTTATAGCTTGGTCAGCAGCCTCTTTTGGTACAGGTACTTCACGCGTGGTTTCTAACTGTTTAATTGTGCCATTATCTTCAACACGCAAATTAATTTTTCTTTTAGTATACCCGCCTTTGTATGCCCAGGTTTGTACACGAGTAGGAATAATCGTAGGCACATAGGCTTTTGGATTGAGATAATAACGGCCGGGAGTTAACGGCGCATCCCAGACACCGACACAACCACGAGGAACAATAGGAGTAGATACATTAGCATCTGACTGCCCTTTATCATTTGATAATGGGTCTGGGCAATTTTCAACCTCCTGAACATTACTTCGAATTACCGCAACGTGACCGGTGGGCACATCCAGTGCCTTCTTCGGTTTGACCTCAAACAGATAACGATTAATACGGTATCGACCGGGGCGCAAAACTGTGAGCTGTGGTCCTTTTTGCCCTTTCCCTTCAGTCAGATAATATTCAGCATTCAGCATATCCTCAAACTTCTTTTCTGCCCACGCGCCAGCAATATACTGACCACGACCAAGTGGTTTACCGTCTTTTGCAGTTATAAAACCAAGCGAACCTTCAGGAATCTCAATAATGGGTAGCTCTTCTACATCATACAGAACGCGCACAAATGGAATGAAATGAAATCCGGGGCCAAGTATCTCGGCCTGCGGGCCTTTCTCACCATCAGAGGCAATTATTTGCCCCGTCGGCAAATCACCAGCCAGATATATTCGCTTCAAATGACCCGCTCCATCGGAATCTATTATCACAAACGACCGCGTAACAATACCCAGCAGGCCTACCAGAATCATACCCTTGGCAAGCAACCCCGGGCGTATTCGCAACTTTTTTTGAACCCATTCATCAAAAGGCCCTATTCCCGTAATTAACAGAAACCCAAAAAGTATAGCAATGATTGATAAAACGACAGTGAACATAAAAAACTCCCTTTATTAATTATCATTTGTACGGGTAGTATACCGAAAATACAGGGTCAGAGAAAAAACTCTTCATGATTTTTCATATTGAGCTAGAGTTTTTTACTCTGACCACAAATACCGTAATTTTGTCACCAACCTCTTTTCCATTGATAATAATAACTTAGTTAATTCAATGTGGACCGGACTTTAGGCTAACCTTTCCATCTCTATCAATCGCCTGCAGTTTCTCCAACCATGTGATAATCGTTTTCAATAATTGGGGCTCATGGCTATTATAAAAGTGATTAGCACCTTCGATCTTGACTTGACTAGAATGAGCATTACCGGCCTTCACCATTGAAGCTGCACGTTGTCGTGCGGAATTGACAATGCGATCAATACTATTAGAACCGTAGATATCGAGCACAGGCTGCTGTATTTGCTTAAGTGATACCACAGTGTCAAGTAGTCGCTCTTTCTCAGGCAAGCTGGCCCGCATACCAATACCGGTAAAGGCCTTCACGCGCTGATCGTTGTTAGTGGCAAGAAAATCTGCGGCCATGGTGGCGCCAAGGCTATGACCGATAAGAACAACCGGCTTAATACCTTTTTTCTCGAGAAAATCAATGCCCGCTTTAATACGAACAGGTACTTCCTTTAGCAAGGGAATATATTCTGTCTCTTTCGCCTTGTTGGGTAGAATAGGCATCTGTAAAGATAAAGTCACCCACCCATGCTCCGGCAACAATGTGCGCAGAGGGCTTATGACTTTTGACCAGTCCGGATGTACGCCTTTGCCGTGCACCAGGATAGCGGCACCGTTAACCAAACCAGGGATAAAAGAGGGCAATATTGGGAGGAGTCAGAGTAAAAACCCAGATGTATGACCAGCTATTGCAGAGTTTTTACTCTGCCCCTTAAATATTCATATATTCAATAACTTAGTATAACGATGCATAACTGATCCCGACAAAACTCCGGCACGGAATTTATAGGTGACTCGATTATGTGTTTTCAATCATACATGTCTGCTCATTCACTGACTCTCGATGACGAATGATTTATAGCAATCTTCCTGCCAAGAGTTGATCGCTTATTAAATATGGATAAGGTAATCAACGCCAGCCCTGAGTAGATTGTATTATTCTAGAACAATACATCATATGTTACATTACACAATCAACCATAACCCCATGCGTGATTCAGCAATGAAAAGTTTCCTGCAAAAACCCTATATATTATTTTTTATTATTGCTCTCGGGATAATCATCGCAATAATATTGATCAAGAGTCGTGAGTCCGTGCAACATGCTGGCACAAAGATGCCCAGTAAAAGTATCGAGTTCATAACAGCAAAACGCATACCGTTTAGCGCAAAGGTAACGGCTTACGGTAATGTAGAACCAACAGTAACCCTGAAAACTCTAGCCGAAGTCAGTGGTAAAATCAGTTTTTTACATGCGGATCTAAAACAGGGTAACAGTATCGCGGCCGGAACGGTGGTGGCACGCATTGATCCAGAAGATTATAAAGTGACTTTGAAGCAAACCCAGGCTGACCTGGCTGCCAACAAATCCACCTACAAGCAATTACAGGTAGAGCAGAAAACAACACGTCGTTCACTCGATCTGGCAAAGAAAAATTTACAAGTAGGTGAGAAAGAGCTAGAGCGTATCCGCAGCATCTGGGACAAAAAACTGATTGCCCGCTCAAGCCTGGATGCTGAAGAACAAAAAGTCATTCTGCTGCGCCAACAGGTATCAGAACTGCAGGGTCAGCTTAATACCTACGCTAGCCGTAAGGACACAGTACAGGCGCAGATTACACGTGCCGAAGAGCAGGTCAAGGGACAAAAAACCACACTGGGCCGTACAGAAATCAGTTTGCCATTCAGTGCACGCATTGGTGCAGTATCCATCGAAAAAGGCCAATTTGTGAATGTTGGTACTATCTTGTTTGAGGCCCTCGATATCAACGGTGTTGAAATCAATGCGCAGTTACCAATCCTGCATATGCGTTCCCTGGTCAGCCATCTGGACGGTAAAACTTTTAACCGGCCGAGCATGGGCGTTACCCGCGATGTACTCGCCAGACTAAACTTGTCGGCACGCGTGAAACTGGTCGGAGATATGCCCGATGCCTGGTGGGATGCCAACGTTCTGCGCTTCAGCGAGTCTATTGATCCCGTACGTCGCACCCTGGGCATAGTTGTCGGTGTGGACCGTCCCTATGAGAAAGTAATACCGGGCATCCGCCCACCACTACTAAAAGGTATGTTTACCGCCGTGGAGTTGCATGCCCCACAGCAAGAAGCAATTGTCATACCGCGTAAGGCCATACACCATGGTCGTGTCTACGTGGCCAGTAAAGACAATCGCCTACAGATAAAGGCTGTCGAAATACAGCAACAACAAGGCGATCTGGTAGTGATTCGAAGCGGCCTGCAGGAAGGCGAACAAATCATCATCAATGACTTGCTGCCAGTGATTGAGGGCATGCCATTGACACCGGTACATGCCAGCAATTATGAAAAAGCACTGGTTAAACGAGCCAGTGGAATAGAATAATTATGATCCGCTATTTTGCCAGTCACCAGACCGCAGCCAATATCCTGATGTTCATGATCCTGATGGCCGGGTTATTGGTTCTACCCACTCTGACAAAAGAAACCTTCCCTGAAATCGACACCAACAAGGTCAGTGTTACTGTAGTTTACCCGGGAGCCAGCACCAGTGAAGTAGAAGAAGGTATTTGCAACCGCCTGGAAGACGCGACCGATGGCATCAGTTTCCTCGAAGAACAACGATGCGAAGCCCGCGACAACATCGGCAGTATGATCCTGAGCATGCAGGAATCAGGTATCATCGGCCAATTTCTGGATGATGTGAATGCCGTCGTGGATAGTATTACCGATTTTCCGGACAACGCCGAAAAGCCGGTGGTAGAAGAACTGGGTCGAACAAAGCCGGTGGTCAGTGTTGCTATTAATGCAGACCTGGCCCAGCCTGAACTGAAAGCATTGGCCGAGTATTATCGTGACCGTATGCTAGCCCTGACAGAAATTCCCATAGTCACCGTCTCCGGTTTCTCTACTCATCAACTCAGCGTGTTGATCAAGCCTGAAACCCTGCGACAGTATCAATTGAGTATTGAAGATATTGCCAACCGTATTAAAAGCCAGTCCATGGATGTACCGGCCGGCATCATGGAAACCGATGAGCGCTCCTACCAGATCCGGTTTCTGAATGAACGTCGTACAGTGGATGAACTGGCCGACCTGATCATCCTTGAAAACGTCAACGGTGCGCAATTGCGACTAGGCGAAATGGCTCGAATCGTTGATGATTTTACTGACGAAGAAGTACGTACCGACTTAAATGGTAAACCTGCAGCAACACTAAAAGTTAGTAAAAACCTTACTGACGATACCCTTACCGTGTTCAATGCAGTCAAGCAATTCGTCGATGCAGAAAATGCCCGCCTACCTGAAAGCACACGCCTGGTAATCACTCAGGACACCGCTTCCATTGTTCAGGATCGCCTGAGCTTATTGGTAAAAAATGGCTGGCAAGGGTTATTTCTTGCCACCATGGTGCTGTTCATATTTTTTACCTGGCGCTATACGTTCTGGGTTGCTTTGGGATTACCTATTTCCTTCATCGGTGGCCTGGTCATGATGAGTAGTTTTGGTATCAGTATAAACATGATATCCATGGTTGCCTTACTGATGGCCATCGGCATCCTGATGGATGATGCCATCGTAATATCCGAAAGTATTGAAACCGAACACGGCAAAGGTAAATCCCCGTTACAGGCTTCAGTAGACGGTATTCGCAAGGTCGCCCGTGGTGTGTTCTCGTCCTTCACTACATCGGCCATACTGTTCGGCAGCCTGTTGTTCCTGAAAGGGGATATGGGCCAGATCATGGGGGTATTGCCGGTAGTGTTATTGAGTGTGCTTACGATCAGTCTGATCGAAGCGTTCCTGATATTGCCCCATCATCTCAAGCATTCCCTGGAGCGAGGGCACAACCAGTCACGCGCCAATTGGCGCTATCGATTTGAAGCAAAATTCGATAGTCTGCGTAATCGGGTTGGAGCCATGGGCGACATAGCCATTCGTTATCGTTACACCGTACTGGGCGGCGCCATCGCCCTGTTTATCATCTCCTTTAGCCTGATCCCGGCGGGGTTCATTAAATTCAAATCCTTTCCAGACCTGGAAGGTAATATACTCGATGCTCGCATTATCATGCCACAGGGAACACCATTCTCACGCACGGAAGAAGTCGTTTCAATACTCCTCGATAGCCTGCAGAAATCCGTGGCACAATTACCTCCGGAAAATAAGGCTGAACTGGTCAGGAATATTCAGGTTTCATACAGTAGCAATGTCGATGCTGGTGAAGAAGGCGCGCATCTGGCCACTATTAGCCTGGATCTACTGGATGCCGAAATACGTTATAACTCGCTGAATGATCTGCGACGACTGTGGCTAGAGTCCACACCTACAATAGCCGATGCGATTTCCATTCAATACAAGGAGCCCTCCTTCGGGCCGGCAGGCCAGGCGATCTCCATACGCCTGCAAGGCCAGGATCTGCAACATCTATCCAAGGCATCATGGGAATTGCAAAACTGGCTAAAGGGATATCCCGGGGTATCGAATATCATGGATGACCTGCGCCCCGGCAAACCTCAGTTCAGTGTCAACCTCTACCCCGGCGCCCTGAACTCAGGGCTCGACGCACAACAACTCTCGCGACAACTACGCGCTGCCTATCAGGGTACCAAGGTCAACGACGTTTATCAGGGCCGAGAAGCCTATGAGATTAATGTTAAACTGGACAGTAAGCCTAAAAATGCACTCACCGATTTTGAAAGTCTGACGATCTTTTCCAAAAAGGGAGAAGCTATACCTCTGGCGGCCATTGCACAAATTAACGAAGTGCGGGAGTTTTCACGCATCGTTCGCATTAACCATCAGCGCACAATTACTATTACTGGTGACATCGATAGTGAAATTGCCAACACCAACGATGTCATCAACGACACCAAAAAACGTTTCCTGCCTCAATTACAAGAAGATTATCCCGGACTGACATTCGGCCTGGAAGGTGAGGTGAAAAATTCCACGGAAACCAATACATCAGTATTGAGTGGATTTATTGCCGGTATCGCCGGTGTGTACCTGTTATTGAGCCTCACATTCCGGAATTATCGTGAACCATTAGTGGTTCTGATCAATATCCCCTTAGCTCTTATCGGTGTAATTTGGGGGCACCTGCTAATGGGTCTGGACCTTACCCTGCCTAGCATGATTGGCTTTGTGTCCCTGGCCGGTATCGTTGTAAACGATTCTATTCTATTAGTGGAATATGTAAAGATTCGCAGCCGGGAAGGCCTGACACTGCATGATGCCGCAGGCCAGGCTGTGCGAGATCGTTTCCGCGCTATCTTCCTGACCTCTATAACGACTATCGCGGGTATGTTCCCGCTATTGTCAGAGACCAGTCTACAGGCCCAGGTGCTGGTACCACTGGTTGCTAGCGTCGTTTTTGGCATGATCACCTCTACCTTCCTTACCCTGCTGGTACTCCCGGCCAGCTATACCATCATGGAAGACCTGGGGTTTGTAGAAGTTATGGAAAGCGAAAAAACGGGGTCACAGTAATAATTATCAGTGCATTAAACCCACTTCTCGAAAGTAACGAGCAGCACCAGGATGCAAGCGTGCTGCGGGTACTTCTACCACCGTATTTTTCGCACGCGTATATTGACCCTGTTTAAGTCGCTGTGCCAGTGAGGCTTCACCCCGATGAATTGCACGCGCCAAACGATAAACAATTTCATCTGACAGCCCCGGCCTGACCAGGATCAACGACCAGAGTCCAATTGAATCAATCTGCTTTTCTTGCCCCTTATACGTCCCTGCTGGTACCGACATTCTTTTCAAGTGTGGATGTTTAACAAGAATTTTTTTAATCTGCGTGGCAGTCGGCGCAATAAAACGCCCACCCACAGGCCCGTTACTCACTTTCACAAAACCCGGCCATCCTATGCCTGCTCCCCAGAGGGCTTCCACTTTTTTATCCAGCACCAGGCGCGGACCTTCCGCAGCCTTCTTGAGGATCACCTGGTCATAATCACGTTCTGGATTTAAATCCAGGCCATCCAGGACATCATTGACCAGAATGCGCAAACCTGATGCACGCGTACCAAAAGCTATGGGTTTACCCTTAAGGTCTTCAATGCTTTGATGGGTTGAATCACCAGGTACCACAAACATACCGGGATTCGGATACATTACTGATACCACTTTCAAGTTCGCCTTTGCACGCCCTATACCATCTAGCGCCTGTCGGGCCGCATTGCCCTCCACCTGACCGATATCGATTTTGCCTTGCTCCAAAAATGGAAGGTTCTGTTTACTGCCCTTGGTAGCAATCGCTTCCACTACAAGGCTACTATCAACAGAGTTAATCACTTCGGCAAGATGTTTGCCAAAGAGCTGGAAGCCACCTCCCTTGGTAGCAGTACCCAGTATTATCCTGGTTGGTGCACTCTCTGCAAGAACCACAGTACTCGCAAGCGTATGAGACAACAACAATAGACAAAGGAGGATAATAGGCTGTCGGCAAAGGCGAATCATGGCGTGCATCCTTTCTTTAATTATTTAGGTTTAATTAAAAGATAGCATGGGGACAGAGAAAGTATAGATTCGATATATCCTTATCTGGGGTAAACCCCCTTTATTCTCTATTTTTATCATTCAATTCAAAACATTGCAGATCATCTGCAAATTTAACCAGGCCTTTATAGCTTTCACGGATAATAGACAAGGCTTCTGTCTCATTACCCAGCGTGCGCTTCATGCGGTGCGATAGTACCAATTGTTTAACACCTGCTTTTTCTGCAATACGCCCGATCTCGGAAGGAGGCATATGCAGGTTTCGGGCAATTGGGCGTGCAACCTCATTAATTGCGTGATGTGCAACTAAAATATCTGCCTGCCTGGCAAGTCGCCAAAGCACATTCTTTTTGTTACTCATATCACCACTATAAACTACGGACTTACCGTCAATATCAATCCGCCATGCAATGGCAGGAATCGGTCCATGATTGACCGGGATCGCGGATATTTGAAAACGTTTATTATCAACAACAACGGTTGTGTCCTCTAACTTGATATTAACATCGACAGGCAATAACCGATAAGGTCTCGTGCCATCCAGGAAATCACTCAAATAACGAAAGGCGCCCTCTTCCCCAAACAGGCCTTGTACAAAACCCGTTGTGGATGGCATCAGGTGATTACCCGTGGGACCATAAAGCAACAGATCACGATCCCGCCGGGTAAAAAAAGAGCTTTTTATAAGTGCCGGCAGATCATTACTGTGATCGGCATGCAAATGGGTAAGTAGAATGACATCAAGATCATTCACCGAAGCCTGGCTCTGTTCAAAACGTGAAAGCACCCCGCTGCCCATATCAACAAGGATTCGTGCATGACCATCCTGCCACACCAGGTAGCCACTCGATGTGCGTCCATCATTGATTTCAGGACCGCCCGAACCCAGCACCTGCAACCATACCCCCTTCCCATGACAAGCAGTTGCTGTGGCATATGAAACAGGCAAGGCAGAGATAAACAGACAAACAAATGTCAGAAGTTTTATTTTCAACATATCCCGCAAGAAACATGGCCAGAGAACAATTGCTTCTAATATTAGCATTAATTGTTCTTTGATCCCGCTTTCTTCATAATAAATTAGATTTATCATCCACTTTTATCTATATTTTGAGAAGTTCAAACCCTGTTAGCACTCATAAAATAAATAATATGCATTCCTTATATCGAACCAGTTTACTGTTCATCATCTTCACAGCAACTATCTCGTCTACAACTGCACTTGCAGCAGAGACCGGCTCCAGTCATAACCTGTTTTATCTTGATAAACTGGATAACAAGTCTTACTTCGTTGGCCGTGCCAATCTGGTGACACGAGACGGCTTCTCGGATACCTTCTTTGGCTACATCGATGCCAACTATCGTCATGCACTGACAGGCCCCTGGTCAATTGAAGTGGGCTATCGCCATGCGTTTCTTGAGCTGGGCACAAACTGGCGAGAGGAGTACCGACCCATGCTCGGACTGTACTGGCGAGGCAAACTCGGCGAAGGTAAATTTTCTAATCGACATCGCCTGGAGTGGCGATTCTTCGAGGGTAATGCACAAGACCGGGTACGCTACCGCAATGAGTCCGTGTGGACATCGCCACACACAATTACCGAATACCAACTCACCCCTTTTATTGAAGAAGAAATTTTTTACGACATTACTGGTAGTGAACTGAATACCAACTGGCTAACATTCGGTATCTCAAAGTACTGGTCCAAGGGAATAAAGTGGAAGCTGGCTTACCGACTACAGTCACAAAAATTCAACGGCAAATGGAAAAACCGGCATATGCTGGTTACGGGGATTAGCATCTTTTCATTTGATTGAAAAAACAGGGACAGAGAACAATTGTTTCTAATATTAGCATTAATTGTTCTTTGTCCCCACTTTATTCGACCATCCATTGGCATTTCGTAGCCGCTGTTCGTCATTCTCCACTATAATAATTGACATCAGTCATCATTAAAGTATCCATAATCTGATAGGTTACATGGGTAAATATGAATAATTTAAATGACAGGGATATTAATGACAAATCCAGCCAGCATAACCATTGATGGCAATGAAGCTGCCGCTACGATCGCCCACCTGACTAATGAGGTCGTAGCCATTTACCCGATCACACCTGCCTCCCCCATGGGTGAATGGGCCGATGAATGGTCATCCCAGGACAGGAAGAATTTGTGGGGCACGGTGCCACAGATTATTGAAATGCAAAGTGAAGCCGGTGCTGCCGGCACCATTCACGGAGCCTTGCAAGCTGGCGCACTGAGCACCACCTTTACCGCTTCACAGGGATTGCTGTTGATGATCCCGAATATGTACAAGATTGCCGGTGAGCTGTCGCCAACTGTGTTCCATATCGCTGCGCGCTCATTAGCCTGCCAGGCCTTGTCCATATTTGGTGACCACAGCGATGTCATGGCGACCCGCGCGACCGGTTTTGCCTTCCTGTCATCCAACTCACCCCAGGAAGTACTGGACTTCGCCTTGATTGCCCAGGCGGCGACCCTGGAGGGACGTATTCCCATGCTGCATTTCTTCGATGGCTTTCGTACCTCCCATGAAATAGCCAAGATCGCCACGATTGAAGCAGATGGAGTACGTGAACTCATCAACGATGAACTCATAACCGCACATCGCCAGCGTGCCCTGTCACCGGAACACCCGGTGCTACGTGGCAGCTCGCAGAATCCGGATGTCTATTTCCAGGCCCGCGAAACCGTCAACCCTTTCTATGAAAAAATGCCTGGCATTGTGCAATCGGTCATGGATCGCTTTGCTGCCTTAACCGGACGACAATACCAGTTATTTGATTATGTCGGACATGAACAGGCGGAACGCGTTATCATCCAGATGGGTTCCGGTGCTGAAGCCACCCATGAAACCATTGACTATCTCAATCGACAGGGTGAAAAAGTGGGTCTGATCAAGGTGCGCTTGTACCGTCCCTTTGCCGCCGACGCCCTGCTTGCTGCATTACCTGGCAGTGTAAGTAAAATTGCGGTACTCGACCGCACCAAGGAACCCGGCGCCGATGGCGAACCATTGTATAAAGATGTTGTTACTGCCATTGCGGAAAACTTTTGCAGCGGGCAGAAAAAATTCAAGAGTATGCCCGCCGTAACAGGCGGTCGTTATGGCCTGTCCTCCAAGGAATTCACACCGGGCATGATCAAGGCAGTGCTGGATGAACTGAAACGGGAACCTGCAAAAAACCATTTCACCATTGGCATCCACGATGACCTCAGTCATACCAGCCTTGACTGGGATACAGACTTTCGCACCGATGCAAATGATCAGGCTATACAAGCCGTTTTTTACGGCCTCGGTAGTGATGGTACGGTCAGTGCCAATAAAAACAGCATCAAGATCATCGGCGAAAGTACAGACCTGCATGCCCAGGGTTATTTTGTCTATGATTCAAAAAAATCCGGTGCCGTGACGGTATCCCATTTACGCTTTGGTCCTGATCCGATTCGCTCTACCTATCTGATTGGTGACGGCGATGCCAATTTTGTTGCCTGTCACCAGCCGGTATTCCTGGAACGCTATGACATGCTCGACAAGGCAAAACAGGGTGCCGTATTCCTGCTCAATTCGCCTGCATCCGTCGACAAGGTCTGGGACACCATACCGAAACGCATGCAACAACAAATCCTGGAGAAGGATATAAGTTTTTACAGCATCGATGCCTATGACGTTGCCGCTAAAACCGGCATGGGCAAACGCATTAATACTGTCATGCAGACCTGTTTTTTTGCTATTTCCGGGATTCTGCCACGCGATGAAGCCATTGCCTCAATAAAACAGGCCGTTGAAAAAACCTATGGAAAAAAAGGCCAGCGCATAATCGATATGAACTTCCGCGCCATCGATGAAACCCTGGAGTGTCTGCATCAGGTTACGATCCCGGGCTCGATTACCAGCAAACTGGAACATACCCCGCCGGTACCACAGTCAGCGCCCGAGTTTGTGCAAAAAGTTACCGGCGAAATCATCGCCGGTCGAGGTGATAGCATTCCTGTCAGCCTGTTTCCATCCGACGGTACATTCCCACTGGGTACAGCGGCCTACGAAAAACGCAATCTCGCGCTGGAAATTCCTGTATTGGATACAGAACTATGTACACAGTGTGGCAAGTGCCCGTTTGTCTGCCCCCATGGCGTCATCCGCAGCAAAATATTCCACGTTAATGACCTTAAAGATATGCCCCCCACATTCAAACATGCACCCATGCGTGGCAAAGGCTATCCCGAGGGTATGCATATCAGCTACCAGGTGGCACCGGAAGATTGTACCGGATGTGGATTATGCGTTGAAATATGCCCGATTCGCGATAAATCCAATGCCAGCTATAAAGCACTTAACATGAGACCTATTGAGCCACTTCGCGAACAGGAAAGAGATAACTGGGAATTCTTCCTGAAGCTGCCTGAATATGACCGTACCAGGGTAAAACCAACCACCATGAAAGAATCCATGGTATATCAACCCCTGTTTGAGTTTTCCGGTGCCTGTGTTGGTTGTGGTGAAACGCCCTATGTAAAACTGGCCAGCCAATTGTTCGGAGATCGCATGGTGGTGGCCAATGCTACCGGTTGCTCATCCATTTATGGCGGCAACCTGCCCACCACACCCTGGGCTACCAATAATGAGGGCCGCGGCCCGGCCTGGTCCAATTCATTATTTGAAGACAATGCAGAATTCGGGCTCGGTATTCGCCTCGCTATCGATAAACAGGCAGAACAGGCGCGCGAATATCTTGATGGCCTGAAAAATGAAATTGGCACCGAGCTGGTAGATGCCATACTGAATGCTGACGAATCCGATGAAGCCGGCATTTTTGAACAACGTCAACGTGTACAACAATTACGTGGCCACTTGGAAAACATCAATCGCACAGAAGCCCGTACCCTGGAGTCTTTGTCAGAAAACCTCTGTCGCAAAAGTGTCTGGATTATGGGCGGAGACGGCTGGGCCTATGATATCGGTTTTGGCGGAGTGGATCATGTTCTGGCATCGGGAAGAAATGTGAATCTGCTGGTACTGGACACCGAAGTTTATTCCAATACCGGGGGACAAACCTCCAAGGCCACTCCACGTGGAGCGGTCGCGAAATTCTCGGCTGGTGGCAAACCAACCACCAAAAAGGATCTGGCTATGATGGCCATGGATTACCAGGATGTATACGTAGCACGTGTAGCCTATGGCGCAAAAGATATCCAGACCCTGCGCGCATTTCTGGAGGCAGAAGCCTATGAAGGGCCATCTATCATCATTGCCTATGCACCCTGTATTGCCCATGGTGTCGATCTGGCCAACAACCATCGCCAACAGCAACTCGCCGTAAACAGTGGTCACTGGCCCCTGTTCCGCTATGACCCGGGGCGGGCACGACAGGGACAGAATCCCTTACACCTGGATTCCAAACCCCCTTCTATTCCTTATCGTGATTTCATCAAGACCGAAACACGCTTTAACATGTTATGGCGTACGCATCCGGAAGATGCCGAACATTTCCTGCAGCAATCCCAGAAGGAAGTGGAAGACAGATACGAGTATTATAAACACTTGTCAGAAATACCTTGGCCCGCAGACGAGGAACCCACACATCAAGGCGAGGAGCAATCATAATGGCCAACCTGAGCACAAATTACCTTGGACTTGATCTGAAGAATCCGCTGGTCCCATCTTCCTCTCCCCTGAGCCGTGAGTTGGATACGGCAAAACAACTCGAAGATGCCGGTGCATCCGCTATCGTGATGCATTCGCTGTTTGAAGAAGAAATTCATCACGAAGAAGAACAACTGATACGCTTCATGCATGACCAGTCCATCGGCCATGCGGAAGCGGAATCCTTTCACCCTGTACCGGATGACTATCAAGGCTGCCTCGATAATTATCTGGAACAATTGACCCGGCTAAAAAATGAACTGGATATACCAATAATTGCCAGTCTGAATGGCGTATCCCTCGATGGCTGGGTTAGGCATGGCAAGGAATTACAACAAGCAGGTGCAGATGCCCTGGAACTGAATGTCTACTACGTGGCAGCCGCAAGCAATGAACAGGGATCAGCAGTAGAAGGCCGTTATGTTGAACTTTTACAAGAACTGCGTGAACACGTTAACATCCCTGTTACCATGAAGCTTTCCTCGCAATTCAGTTCTATACCTCATTTTGTCAAGCAACTGGATCAGGCAGGAGCGTCCGGCGTATCCCTTTTCAACCGCTTCTATCAACCGGACATAGACCTTGAAACTTTACAGGTTAAACCCAGCATAGAGTTATCAACATCCGCAGAATCACTATTACGCATACGCTGGATAGCAATCCTGCATGGCCAGGTAGATCTATCGTTAGCAGTTACAGGCGGTATTCACACCAGTGAAGATGTACTGAAAGCATTACTGGCAGGTGCTGATGTTACACATATATGCAGTGAGCTATTACAGAATGGCCCCAGGCGAATAGGCGAGATACTGCAAGAAGTTTCCAACTGGCTAGATGAACATGAATATGAGTCGGTAAGCCAGCTGAAAGGCAGCCTGAGCAAGCAGCATGCCATTGATCCAGCAGCATATGAGAGAGCCAATTACCTCGAGGTGATTGACAGCTATACACCCTCTTCCGGCGTACTACGGTAACAAAAGATAGTTTGCAACCAGATAAAAGGGGTCGGTGACATACAGGAATGCTAATGATTCTCAGTTGTCACCGACCCCTTTTATTCTACATCACATTACTTATTTTCTTTCTCTTCTTCATAACACTCGTATTTTAGCGCATTATCATGTGCTGTTTTTAGTGCATTAAACGCGGTTTCCTTGCTGGCATAGAAAGCGTATGTTCCAAGCTCCTTCACCACGCCACTTTCTTCAAGTACACGCATGACCTGATTCTTAAGACTACTGAATACAAGGTTAACGCCAACTTCACGTAAGTGCTTTGCCACTTCACGAATTTTTTCTTCACCTGATGCATCGATATCATTAATACCGCTACCAACAACAAGAATAGTTGTAGCTTCCGGGAAATCTGCATGGGCCTCAAGAATCATATCTTCAAAATAAGCCACGTTAACGAAGGTGAGCGAACCATCAAAACGAACTGGCACAAAGTAAGGACTCACGGGTTCAAGTTGATGCGCGTTTACGCCACCGAGTGTGCCATCATCTTTAACGCTTAGTACATCGGTACGCGGCTTCATAGTACGAATTAAACAGTGCAGAACAGTTAAACTTATACCGAATAAAATTCCATTCGCAATGGCCGGTGCCATAATCAGGGTTGCGAAAAATGTAACGAGGCCGATGACTGCACCAGAGCGATCGATTTTCCAGGCATGAATGATGGGGTCAATACGAATCAAACTAAATACTGCCATCATTACGATAATAGCCAGAACAGCTTGTGGCAAGTGGTAAAGGTAAGCAGTAAAAAACAATAATACCAACACAACAGACAATGCACTGATGATCGCAAATAATCCTGTTTTGGCACCGGTTTTTGCAGCCACCGCTGAGCGGGAGAATGAACCACTGACTGTATAGGAACCAAAGAAACTACCAGTAATGTTTGCCAGACCCTGTCCAATCAGTTCTTTACTGGTATCAACACGTTCACCTGTTGTCGTTGCAATCGCTTTGGAAATAGATGTGGCCTCCATAAAACCAATCAGGGCCATTACTAGTGCAGCAGGTAATAATGCAAACAACAAGTCCCAACGAATTTTTGGAACTTCAAGGCTCGGCAGACCTTGCGGGATATAACCGACAACAGCACCACCCGATGACAGGATAATCTTCTCGCCTTCCACTTTATTAAAACGCCAGGTTTGATTATCTGTTTCAGTATTAGCCGGCACTGTACCTGAAGGGTAAAGCGCAACAAGCACATCGTTTTCCAGTACACCCTTAAAGGTCATACCATGAAGCTCGATACGACGATTGTTGTTTTCATCATTGAGTTGTTTGAGCTGGTACTTGTAGACGTTTGCTTGTGCTAGAAGCTGTTGCGCTTTTTCAATATTTTCAATACCACCTTCTTCTTCGAGTTTTCTCGCTTGTGCATTATTGTTCGCAATTGACGTTGTCAACAAGCCAATCTGGTTTTTTGTCTTACCATACATCTCAATGGTTTTAACGGAAGCTTTATCCTGAACCAGGGAATGTGAAACGCTGGTTTTATTTTCAAAACCAAACAGCGCACTTAACAGGGTCGTCACGGCAACCGCAATTAAAACACCGGGTAAAGCACCATTGATTTTCTTTAAACCTGCTATCAGCACCCAGGCACCGGCTGCAAAGATCAGCGTCCACCAGTGAACTTCAGGTAATTGGCCAAACACGTTTGATAAATCAAACAAATAAGAATCAGAACGAGGGAAAGGTACACCGATGACTTTGCTTAACTGGGAAAAACCAATAATTAATGCCGCCGCATTAGTAAAACCAATGATGACCGGGCTGGATAGCAGGTTAACAATGGCACCAAGGCGGAACACACCCAGTGCCAGGCGTAAAATGCCCACCATTAAGGCCAGCATTAGGGATATCTCAATAAAATCAGTCGTGCCGGGTGTCGCAAATGAAATAACCGCTGCCGCGGACATTAAGGACAACATGGCGACCGGACCGGTATGGAGCTGGTTAGATGAGCCCCATAGCGAGGCAACGATGACCGGAATAAATGCTGCATACAGCCCATATACCACGGGTAAACCTGCAAGCTGCGCATAAGCCATGCTTTGAGGAACCAGGATCAACGCAACGGTAATACCTGCGATAAAGTCTGCCCGTAATGTCTCCTTAGACATAGGAAACCAGCGTAAAAAGGGCAGAAAGTTCTGAATTAACTTCATTCTTATGAATTCCTTGGTAACGTGCTTATTCTAGTATGCAATAGTAAATTGGCGAAAAATTAGACGCCCAATTATAAGCTATTGATTGATATAAGTATATTCAAAGTGATATATTGTGACTAATTGATAGTTTTAATGAAACTCATCGATAATAAGCAAAGTAATATGCCGGATTATAAAAAATAAGTGGGCTCAGAGCACAGTTGTTTCTAATTTTAGTGGGAACTGTGCTCTGAGCCCACTTATTCTCACCCACCCATTTTCATTAAAGTCATTGCTTCTTCAATAAGCACGACTTATATCGACATAAATTAGCTCTTGACAATTCTAAGGAAAGCACCTATAGTGCAGGCAGTTACAGATTTTGTTATTGGTTTTTTTGGTTGTTCCCTTCGTGTTACCCCCCCTGATTCCTCGTTTCATTACCTGTATACAACAAACTATTTTTATAATTAATTCAAGGTAAAAAGTCATATGATAACAGGTACAGTAAAGTGGTTTAACGAATCCAAGGGTTTTGGTTTTATTACTCAGGACAATGGCGGTGATGACGTATTCGTACATTTCAACGCAATTCAAGGCTCAGGTTTCAAAACCCTGAACGAAGGCCAGGCGGTCACCTTTGAGGTAGAAAATGGTCCCAAGGGCCTGCAGGCGTCTAATGTTACGACCTAGGTAATACCTCATTGGTTAGACCAATACGAAGAACCCCGCTCCGGCGGGGTTTTTTTGTGACTTATTTAGCAATAACTAATCTCTATACGCCAGAGGGAAGGAGATCAGGTCTGATACTCTTTATGTTTTGGCTTCAACAAAATCGAGCGCTGCAATGATTCTGTTCAGACGACCCTGCTCTCCTGCTCTCCTGTGCCAGAGACGTATTAGCAACACCCGCATTGCGTGCGGCTAGTTCAATTCGCTCGATATACTGCCGATTGCAGTCTGCTACCCTATCCTTTAGCAGCTGTAGGAATGGCACAATATCATCAGGTGTTTCCACCCATGCTTTAATATACAGGCCTTCCTTTTCTTTTATCTTTGGTGCGGTGGGATGTTTGTGCAACAGTGAATTTAACGCGTTGCACCAGTCCGCAGGCGCCTTGTGTGACAATATAAAAAAGATAGATATAAGGTTCTTTCCTGATTATGGGTGGCCGTCTCTCATCAATACCGATAATTCTAAGATCACTAATACCTTCCACTTTATTGACTCCTTAATGTACCTACACAATATGCCGACTACTGAGCAAGATTGGCACATGTACCATCCTGGAAACAACGAGCGATCATAATGGTGAACACCGTGACAATACGTTGTATGGCAACTCAAATCCAAGCTTCAGAGATTACCCGTCAATGATCTGGAACTGCGAATTGAAATCGACTCAACTACGGCTTTTAGATACAAATATTTAACACGCTTTTTTCTACTGTTCGAAAAGACCTTTTGATTCCTTCTTGGCTTTCTTTGCTGCCTTTTTTTCTTTTGCTGTCATGGCCGGTTTCTTTTTACTTTCTTTGTTGCTTTTTTGTTCCTTGCTCATATTTATCGTTCCTAATAATTAATGAGAAAACTTCAGGTTAACCATTTCAGTCCTGTCCGACTGAACCAGACCAAAGATGCCCTGAAAATGTGTTTTACAAAGTGCTGAAATAGAGGTGAAGAAGTCCGTCCTGTGGGGACCATGAAATATATCGGTATCCGATAAAAGAACCGCCAATGCTGGCTGAAATCACATACAAATGACTCTACCATACAAATGGATTCCGGATTGAAGTTATTTCGTTAAGGGATACTTATAAAAAATCATCTGATACCCCATTTGATTAAAGTCGAGGCCGTAAAGGTGTTCCGCTAATATTAGCGCTCACTTGTTCTCTGGCCTGACAATACCCCAAAAAAAAAGCGATGAGGATTTGTACGTTATAAGATCTGTTTTATCGTGTTTTTCTAGCTACACTTCCATACAACCACTTTAATTCAAGGTGTTTCAGTATACCTTCAATATTTCATGTTAAAGCCCATTCTTTTCATAATTAAATACATATTGTAACCAAGGGCATGTTATACTTAATTGCTCGCCATTGATTAATTCCACGTTCACTGGAAAGTAGATCCCACTGCCCATATAGGTCATGGCCTTATCATTTTTTGTCTGATTTTACTCCTGGACCCGACTCCATTTCAGACCCAACCAATAAGTTATTGAGGCGTGCATTAACCTCTTAGCATGACATGAATTCTATTAATGGCATGTGCCTGCATGTTGATTTATTTCTACTGCAATTATTTGATTATTTAATAACGCCTAAATCTGTTCAAGTTCAGGTGTTAAAGTCGCGGCTGATTTTCAGAAGAATAATTTTTGATAATAATTTCTTCATGGTCACACCTTATTTCAAAGAGATTTTCTCTCATTGAGAAAACCAGATAGTTACGATGTCATCTGTTAGGATGCGATCCAACTTAATAGACGTCTAAAACCACTTATACAGGTTGTATTTATTATGAAGATAGAAATAATCACAGCACCAAATGAAGAATTAAAAGAAACCGGATTTGGCACTCAAAAGGCTTGCAATAGTGTATTGAATTCACTCAATAAGATGGAGCATGTCGTGAAACTGAACGTGTGCAAATCGCTATCAGATCTGGATGAAGTTGCAAAAAGGAAACCGGACTTGGTCATTTTAGCCGTAAAATACATTTCAATTAAGAATGAAAGTGATATTTGGTTGTCAGACTATTTTGCCAAACATGAAATCAATTATTCAGGTTCATCAAGAATGATATTGGAATTTGATTCCAACAAAGTGCTCGCTAAAATGCATTTAACCAATAAAGGCATTAAAACAGCCAATTACTTTATAGCTACACCTGGAAAGTATAAAAAAGAAGGTGATTTGCCAGTTAAGTTTCCATTGTTTTTAAAACCTTTGGATGCAGCGAATGGAAACGGAATTGACGATTTATCATTTGTAACCAACTTTACAGATTACGAAAGTAAAGTAGCCTCATTGTATGACACATTCAATCAGCCGATCCTGGCAGAGGAATATCTGGATGGACGTGAGTTTACCGTTGCCGTCATCAAAATGGGCAATGACAAATTAATTGTATCTGCAGTTGAAGTCATACCACCGACATCAACTCATGGGCTTAGGATTTTAGGTGCGCAGACTAAAAAAGATGATTCAGAAAATCTCATAGAAATTGTCGACAATGAGGTAAAAGACAGGGTAACAACACTGGCTATTGATGCTTTTAATACTCTGGGAATCAGAGACTTTGGGCGTATCGATATTATAACCAATAATCATGGAGAGTGCTTCTTCATGGAAGCAAACCTGGTACCGGGTATGACCTATGGTTCGAGTTATTTCCCTGAAGCCTGTGAAATAGCACATGAATTCACTTACGATAAAGTGATCGAACTACTAATAGACAGCGGTCTTTCCAGAGCTTCATCAACTATACCCCCTAACTGTCAGCCTGACTCAGATAACAAACTGGCTACTTCTGTGTAATGGCGCCATTGGATTATCAATAACATTAAATATTCCTCTTAGTATTTATTATTATGTTTTTTACAGCAGATTTATCGATTATCGTATTTGACGAAGTCCTTTAACGACAGTAAAGTGATTACTCTGAGTTTATTAATACATGAATGTATTCAGGAGTCTCTTCTGCATGTCCTATAAGCTTCTAGTCGAAGTTACACGTAATGGTACCGTAGAAAGTCGGCACTTTGGTGCTGCCGTTGTGTGTGATTATAAAGGTAACGTTGTTGAAAGCTGGGGGGACATTGACAGCCTGGTATTTCCGCGCTCTGCGTTAAAACCAATGCTGGCTATTCAGCTGATTGAGAGTGGTGCCTGTGACCGATATCACCTAACCGATGCAGAATTATCGCTAGCTTGTTCGTCTCACCAAGGTGAGCAAATGCATCAGAAACTGGTGGAGTCATGGCTAAACCGACTGGGATTAACAGAGGATCATTTAGCCTGCGGTGCTGTGTTACCTGAGCATAATGAGAGTGCTCAAGAACTACTAGCTTCCGGACAGCATGGCTGTCGAATTCATCACAATTGCTCAGGCAAGCACACCGGACTTTTAACTACGGCACTGCATTTGGATTTACAATTGGATAACTATCACCTGATCGAACATCCACTGCAAGAATTATCGTTGGATATACTTTCCGATCTGGCAGATATTGATCTTAAGCAGTACCCAATGGGAATCGATGGCTGTGGATTACCTGCACCCACGATGCCTTTATTCCAGCTTGGGCGTGCCATGGCCCGCTTCGCTAACCCTGTAGATTTGTCAGATGAACGTGCGCAGGCAATTTACCGTCTTCACCAAGCCATTAGTAATGAGCCTCTGTATATAGCCGGGCATGGCACTGTGGTGAGTGAGTTGAACGAAGTCACCACAGGTTCAGTGCTAGCTAAAACCGGTGCCGAGGGTGTTATAACAGCGGCCTTACCTGGAAGAGGACTGGGGATTGCATTGAAAATAGCAGATGGCAGTGACCGAGCACGCTCAGTAGCATTATTGGCAATCCTTGATTATCTAGACGTTCTATCTGATGATAAAAAACATAAACTTCAGGCTCATATCTCGCCAACAATAGTAAACTCAAGAGGCCATACTGTGGGTGAAATTCGCCCAGCCGCATCCTGGTTACCCAAATAACAGGTAAAAGAGTGAACACACTTTTACTAAATAAAAAATCACATAAAATTATCGGGAAGGAATAATGTGGACACACCTTGCCATGGATAATTAACATGTCTTTACAATCCATAATCCCCATATACGGTTTTTCAGACCCATTCAGCTCAATAACCCACCTTTTTTCAGCTGCTATCTTCCTGTTCCTTGGTATAAGGCTCGTATACAGTAGACGAGATAGCCTAACAAAAGTAGTTTCATTAAGTGTATTTACTTTTTCCAGTGTCTTTTTGCTCTCCATGAGTGGAGTATTCCATTTACTCGAACCACTTAGCAGTGCGCGTGATGTTTTGCAGCGGCTGGATCATGCAGGAATCTTTTTTCTGATTGCCGGTACCTTTACGGCAGTACATAGCATACTGTTCCGGGGCATATGGCGTTGGGGCATGTTAATCATGATTTGGGCAATCGCTATTACCTCCATCACACTCAAAACCATTTATTTCCATGACCTGTCGGAATGGCTGGGTCTATCCCTGTACCTGGGCATGGGCTGGCTAGGTGCTATAACCGGCGTATTACTCTACCGTCGCTTTGGTTTTGCCTTTATCAAGCCTTTGCTCTATGGTGCCCTGGCGTATACAGTCGGCGCAATTATGGAATTCATCCGCATGCCCATTCTTATTCCCGGCGTCATCGAATCCCATGAGTTATTCCACATTGCCGTACTCATAGGGCTTGGATATCATTTTTCATTTGTCTCAAGCATTAGTAGCTTTTCCATACCCGACCAACAAATAAACTCCCGGTAATAATATAAAAGCTGACTGGAAACCCGGGTCAGCGAACAATTCTCACTGACCACAACCCGGATAACCCCAGGCAACCGCATCGATAAAAAATGATTTTTGTGACTTTTCATGGGTAATGTTGTATGAAAAACCAGGCTTGTTATAATTCGGGGCACCTGCCGGGTACTTACATTCTTTGCGTAAGCCAGAGGAACTCTTATAGTCACTGCAATTCAGCCTGATACCGGTTTCACGCTCAAACGTGGATTTTTCACGTTCGAACAGGTTCGGACCATCCTTGAATGAGCCATGG
>Ga0316207_10001198_pt1 | contig 33353 bp, 24 predicted proteins | sample 6weekpyrite_MG_FD_204943 | JGI IMG/M metagenome (GOLD analysis project Ga0316207, IMG submission 204943) | Microbial mat bacterial communities from mineral coupon in-situ incubated in ocean water Damariscotta River, Maine, United States -... | ecosystem: Environmental > Aquatic > Marine >...
TTCATCTATCAAGTACTTATTCATTAAAAGGTTTCAACGAAAAACGTCAATTTGATTATTCTCGTACGGGCAATCCAACGCGAGCAACCTTTGCTCAAACCATTGCGGATTTAGAGCAAGGCAGTGTCGGTATTGTCACCAGTACCGGTATGTCGGCGGTGCACTTAATTTGTCAGTTACTATCAACAGACGATCTCGTGGTTATCCCACACGATTGTTATGGCGGCAGTTTTCGCTTATTTACTCACTTAGCCAAGCGCGGTCAATTTAAACTGATTGTGGTTGATCAAAATGATCAAGCTGCCTTAGCACAAGCCTTAGCGAAAAAGCCTAAATTAGTATTATTAGAAAGCCCAAGTAATCCGTTATTACGTTTGGTTGATATCGAAGAAATCACTAAAGCTTGCCATAAGGTGGGTGCCTTGGTTGCGGTAGACAACACGTTTTTATCTCCAGCACTGCAACAACCGTTAACCTTGGGTGCTGATATTGTTTTTCATTCCACCACAAAATACATTAATGGTCACAGTGATGTGGTTGGCGGTGTATTGGTCACTAAAGAACAAGCGTTGGGTGAAGAATTAGCATGGTGGGCAAACTGTATTGGTATTACTGGCAGCGCTTTTGATAGCTTTTTGGCGTTACGGGGTTTGAAAACGCTACCAATTCGAATCAAGCAACATCAAGAAAATGCCGTGCAAGTAGCAGCATTTTTAAAAGATCACCCCGCAATTGATAATGTCTATTATCCAGGCTTTGAAGATCATCCCGGCCATGATATTGCCAAAAAACAACAAGCAGGTTTTGGCGCCATGTTAAGCTTTGATGTTAAAGGTGGCGTGGCAGCAGTGAAAAAATTGTTCGCTAATTTAGAGCTATTCACACTAGCACAATCGTTAGGCGGGGTAGAAAGTTTGATTAATCATCCGCCAACCATGACTCATGCAGGTATGGAAGAAAGTGCTCGGCTTGAAGCGGGAATTACTGATTCTCTGGTGCGCATTTCAGTGGGAATTGAAGATATTAATGATATCTTGGCTGATTTAGAGCACGGTTTAGCACAAAGCCAAAAATCTTAGCGATAGTTTATAAGTTAAATATACAAGTGAAAGTTACAAGCCTAGTTAAATAAAAACTATGCCATAGAGTAAAAAATGACAGAATTAAATACAGTACTGGATAGAACAAGCGCTCAAGTTAATGAGCCGAACAGTATCCCAGAAAATAAACTCGCTAAACATGCTATTAATGTTCATAAATTTGGTGGTAGTTCGCTAGCGAGCGCGCAATGTATTGAGCGTGTGCTTGATATTATTCGCCAAAATTGTCAGCTTAACGACATTATTGTGGTTTCTGCTAATGGCAAAGCAACCGACAGTTTGTTCAATTTACTTGCCTTAGCAAAAAAGGCACAAACTCATGACTTTACTGAAACGTTAACGGCTTTAGAGCAACAACAATTAGCCTTGATCAATGAATTACTAAATGAACAAAATGCTAAGCAACTCACACTGTTATTATCAAGCGACATTGTGCAGTTAAAGCAATGGTTAAAAGATGATGTTGTCCAACATAGCAATGATATTTTAGCCTTTGGTGAGTTGTGGTCTGCCCGTTTACTATCAGCTTTACTTAATGAAAAAATATGCCCAAGTCATACCATTGATGCCCGCGATTTTTTAGTGATTGATAACGAGCAAGCTTGTACCGTTGACCATGCACTAAGTAGTGCTCAACTTAAAAAGAACATTCAATTTGGTAAGCTTGCAGTCATTACTGGCTATATCAGTAAAGATGGTCGTGGTAAAACGTGCACATTAGGTCGTAATGGTAGTGATTATTCGGCAACTATTATGGCCTCATTAGTCGGCGCTATTAATGTGACCCTATGGACTGATGTTGATGGTATATATAGTGCTGATCCAAGGGTAGTGCCTAATGCAAGAAAGCTACATCGCTTGCCTAATGGTGTTGCCAAAGAGCTTGGCCGTTTAGGAAACCCAGTTTTACATGCTAAAACATTAACGCCCTTAGTTAATGAAAGTTTATCTCATCATTGCCATTTGCACGTGGCTAGCAGTTTTGATGCGCAAGTGTCAGGCACCGAAATAGGTAAATTTGGCCAAATTGCTAAGCAAGAGCTCTCGGTAACTTATTTAAATGATTTGTTGTTGGTAGAGTCGGTAAGTTTTGTTGGTGAAAAGGCTAAGCAAGCAGTTGTTGAGTTTTTGCCAATTTGCGCTGATGATCAACAAGGTTTTATTGTTATTGAACAAAATCAACAGCAAGCGCTAAGTCAGTGGCTAGCAAGCCATGATGTTGAAGTAACTTTCAAGCCAGTTTCAATCATTGCCACGGTAGGTCATAAAGTAGCACAGCGCGGTGATGTTAAAGCACGCTTTAAACGCTCATTAAAAAGTGCTCAACCTTTATGTTTAGTTGCCAGTGCTAACAGCCATAGTGTTATTGCTATTTTACCTGAGCCTTGCAGCACAGAGCTACTCAATAATGTCCATCATGATATGGTTAAAGACGCCCGCCATATTGGTTTAGTTGTTGCTGGATTGGGTAATATTGGTGAACGTTTCTTAACCTTATTGCCTGAGCAATTAAACCGAATTTATACCTTAGAAAACATTCACTTGGTTGGTTTGTTATCGTCAAAAAAAGCCTTGATAAACAATGATGGTATTGATGTTAATCAGGCATTGTCGCTATTTAACAAAGAGGCACAAGATTACGATTATCAGCAACTACTTCCTTGGTTAAGTAATCATCCTTATGATGAATTAATTGTGGTAGATATCACCCCAAGTGAAGATTTTAGTTTGCTATATCAAGACTTTTTCAGCCAAGGAATTCATGTCATTGGTGCGAATAAATGGGCTGCCTCAGCTGATACTGTTCATTATAATAAATTAGTGAAAACTGCTGATAAAAATAAATGTTTGTGGTTAGGTAATACCACGGTCGGTGCAGGTTTACCGATTAACTACGCTATTGATGATTTAAATAACAGTGGCGATAAAATTACCGCTATTGCTGGTATATTCTCTGGCACTTTATCATGGTTATTTGAGACCTATGACGGCTCAACGGATTTTTCTACATTACTCATTGATGCGCTAAAACAAGGCATTACTGAACCAGACCCTCGTGAAGATTTATCTGGGCGCGATGTACAACGTAAATTACTTATTTTAGCGCGCATGGCAGGTTTTGAGTTATCACTTGAAGATATTGATTGCAAAAACCTCGTCCCTCAAGTGTTGCAAGATATTAGCATTGCCGATTTTTTAGCACGTGCAGATGAATTAGATAGTTTTTTTGCCGATGCTTTAACAGCGGCTAATAACCAAAATTGCTGCATTCGTTATGTTGCCCGATTATCAGTAGCTGATGATGGCAAAATTAACGCAAAAGTGAGTTTAGAAGTACTACCACAAAATGATGCTTTTGCCAGTTTGACACCTTGCGACAATATTTTTCAAATTAGCAGTCATTGGTATCAAGAAAATCCATTAATTATACGTGGCCCCGGTGCAGGACGAGATGTTACTGCCGGCGGCCTACATTCAGATCTAGTCAATATTTGTCAGCAATTAGCTCACAAGCAAAACCAAGTAAAAATAAAGGGGATAAACTAATGAGTTACAGCCACGCCAGACAAGTGGAGTCACTAAATCGTAGCTTGAGTGAGATCAGCAACGATGTTCAAGTGTCGTTCGAATTCTTCCCGCCTAATACCCCTGAAATGGAAACAACACTGTGGAATTCTATTGAACGTTTAGCGCCGTTAAAGCCTAGCTTTGTTTCGGTAACTTATGGTGCTGGTTCGGGCACCCGTGATAGAACCCACGACATTATTAAACGTATTCAAAAAGACACTGCTTTACTGGCCGCACCGCACTTAACTTGCATTGACGCAGGCCGTGACGAATTAGTTCAAATTGCTAAAGATTATTGGGCCAGTGGTGTTCGTCATATTGTTGCTTTGCGTGGTGATTTACCTAACAGTGATGAAAAGCCAAGTATGTACGCATCAGACTTAGTTGAATTACTACGTGGTGTCGCAGATTTTGATATTTCAGTAGCGGCTTACCCTGAAGGGCATCCTGAAGCACCAAATCCACAATTTGATTTACTTAACCTGAAACGTAAAATTGATGCCGGTGCTAATCGTGCAATCAGTCAGTTTTTCTTCGATATTGAATCTTACTTACGCTTTCGTGATCGCTGCGTCACTGTTGGCATTGACGTGGAAATTATTCCGGGAATTTTACCTGTTACTAATATTAAAATGTTAGAGCGTTTTGCTGGCTTGACTAACGTTCATGTGCCAAGTTGGATGCCGAAAATGTATGAAGGCTTAGAAGACGATGAAATGACCCGCCGTATGGTTGGCGCAAATATCGCCATGGAGCAAGTTAAAGTATTAAACCGCGAAGGGGTGAAAAACTTCCATTTTTACACCTTAAACAGAGCAGAATTAACCTATGCTTTGTGTCACACCTTAGGCATTCGCCCACAAAAATAAGTTATATTTTTAGGCACAAGGAAGTGCCTTTATGACTTTAAATAGTCGCGCTTAGTTACTTTTTAACTTTTGTTTTGGTTGCATTTTTATTGGTTTAAGACCATTATTAGTTTTTATTTAATACTTTAATAATAACTGCATGGCTAGAGCTCCAATAAATCAAACGCACTATACTCGTCAAGTTCAAGTGTTGTTAACCAAAGTTTATGGTCGCAGCATACTCAAGGACTCAGTGCTTGAGCGTGCGATTACCTACTTTGAACACCATGAATTTGTTGCTACGGACGAGTCTATAAGCCCTGAAAGCCAAGCATTAAATAAGTTACAACAAACTGAGCGTCATAGTCACCTTGTCTCTATTTGCCATGAAATACTTGAATTGGCTGAAGGCGCTAGCTTCGAAGAAAGCAATCGAAAATCAGCCCAATTTTTGGGCACTATTCAACTAATTAGTCCAACAGAAGGTAGCAAGGTCGCCATTAATAACGAGCTTTGTAAACCAATATATAAAGCTATTTTAAGTTTACGTTTACTTGATAGATTATTATTAAATAACGAAGTTAATGACCCTTTTATTACTAAAATTTTAGCTGAGTTTGAAGGGCAAACATTTGTTGAACTTGATGCACCAGCGCGGCTTCGTTTTAATGAAACGGTAAAAATGCCAGTGATCATGGCTGCGCTTTTACAAGATATTGGTAATAATCATGGTGATGGACAGAAAATTCTTGTGGGTGAGGATGGCACAGAAGATCCTTATCGCACATTAGAAGCTGATGACAGAAAAAAATTATTAAAAATCAATCATAATCAAACCCTAGCTTATATATCAAATGGTCTTGGTATTCCCGTTTATGTCGGGAACTCTAAAGCTGAGCGTGATCAATTTGTTATTGATGAAGAGTTAAAGCACCAATTTATCAAAAAGTTAATAAAGAGTAGTTTTAAAGCAAAACAAGGCATTGGTAACTTACTAAAAGTTCCGCAAATCTATGTATTTATTATCTTTTCTACAAAAAGTAACTATAACTACAAAGTTTTACCAAAAGTATTCCAAGTGTTGCATAAAAATGCTGAATTAGGCGCTTGTTCACAAAAAGCGGTTGATGCGCTTTACCAAATTACCGGTATGTTCCCACAAGGTTATGGCATTATTCATATGCCAGAAGACGAGCAAGGGCAACAAGGGGATTGTTATGAGTATGCAATTGTTAATAGACTTTATCCAGAAATACCTGAGCACCCCTTATGCCGAATAGCAACGCGAAAACTAGCCTTCATTGGCCATGGTCATAATGTGGAAGTGAAGAAAAAGAATAATTTATATTTTCCTGAAATGGCAAAAAAAGTGGCAACCTTAAGCAAAGAACGCCTTAATGAAATTCTTGAACTGCTCTCGTCAAACTACCAAGAAAGACAACAACTCGATTTACTACCAAGGTGCTGGCATGCCAATGAATTCTTTTCTGTTAAAACCAATCAAAAGCTTTGGAACAAAACCGAGCAGTAATTTGCTTGCGGGTTACGTTAAATAGTATCTACTATTTACGGTTAATATAGGCCGTATTAATCGTCAGCTTTTTTTACACTCTTATAATGTTCAATATAATCAAAAGAAAATTCAGTATTTTTTTTATACAGTTAATGTAGTTGGTATGAGCTATGCTTAACTATCAGCAGACAAACTAGGAGAAATATTATGAAATTAATTCACTTTTGTTCTAACATTGTTCTTACCCTATTTGTATTGTTGCTTTCTTCATCCCAGGTATTTGCAGGACTTGTAGATCAACCAACCCAAGTTCCAGAGCCAAGTATGTTGTCGCTTTTTGCTGTAGCAGCCGCTATTGCTTTTATTGTGAAGAAGCGTGGAAAGTAAATAAAATTTTACCGATTCATGTTTGATTTGAGCACAGATTACCTAGCTTTAGTTTTAGTGTTGATTCTTCTCTGGGAATATTCTTTTCCCAGAGATGTTATAAAAAATATAACTAGTCGTTGGCTCAATAACTTCTCCCTTTACGTTTTCAATTTAATAATAAAATGGGTAATTACTGTTTTATTAAGCTTCATTGCGCTCGAAAATTTTCCCATTGCCGACCAATATAGTTTACGGTTCTTTTTAACAAATAAAGTTAATCTACAAGCCTACCTACTTATTACCTTTGTGCTCTTTGATCTCTTTTTTTATTGCCTGCATCGCTTGTTCCATCGATATCAATATTTGTGGCGTCTTCACCTTGTTCATCATTCTGATGTCGAGTTGGATGTTACTACCAATTTTCGTCACCATCCTTTAGAGCAACTATTGACTAGCTTTATAATTGCTTTATTTATCTGGCTTGGTCAATTCACCATTGATGCTGTTATGCTTTATGGCGCTTTTGCCGCTATCATTCAAATATGGCACCATGGAAATATTAGCCTGCCAACTAAAATTGAATACTTACTGAGTTGGTTGATCATCACACCGTCAATTCATCAGCTTCATCACTCAACTAAACGTAAAGAAACGGACAGTAATTATGGAGCAGTGTTTTCAGTCTGGGATCGTTTATTCAATACCTTAAGCACACCGATCACAATAAATGGTCGTCGTGACATCAAGCAAGGACTTGAATATTTTAGAGAGCCACAGCAGCAAAAGTTATGGCAAACATTGAAACAACCCTTTGAATATTCACTCAACAATACTGGCTCACAAAAAGAAGGTAAGTAGAATTGTACTAGTCAATCATTGGGGTAGCTTGTATTATTGCGAACTCGGTATTGCTACCTTACATGATAAAAGGAAATTTTATGAGCCAACAATTTATTAAATCTAAAGCCGCTATCGCTTGGGGGCCAAAGCAACCTTTATCTATTGAAGAAGTGGATGTTATGCTGCCTAAAAAGGGCGAAGTACTGGTAAAAATCATTGCTTCAGGTGTTTGTCATACCGATGCTTTTACCCTTTCAGGTGAAGATCCCGAAGGAATCTTTCCCGCTATTTTAGGTCATGAAGGTGGCGGAGTTGTAGAACAAGTCGGTGAAGGGGTTACTAGCGTGCAAGTGGGTGATCACGTTATTCCTTTATATACGCCTGAATGTGGCGAGTGTAAATTCTGCCTTTCAGGCAAAACAAACTTGTGCCAAAAAATTCGTGAAACTCAAGGTAAAGGGTTAATGCCTGATGGCACCACACGTTTTTATCAAAACGGTAAGCCTATTTATCATTATATGGGCTGTTCTACTTTTTCTGAATATACGGTATTGCCTGAAATATCATTAGCGAAAGTAAACCCGAAAGCGCCTTTAGAAGAAGTTTGTTTGTTAGGTTGTGGTGTTACCACAGGCATGGGCGCGGTGATGAATACTGCCAAAGTTGAAGAGGGCGATACCGTCGCTATTTTTGGTTTAGGTGGTATTGGTTTATCTGCGGTAATTGGCGCAGCAATGGCAAAATCGAGCCGTATTATTGCCATTGATATTAATGAATCTAAATTTGATTTGGCGAAAAAATTAGGTGCTACTGATTGTATTAATCCTAAAAATTTCGATAAACCCATTCAAGACGTTATTGTTGAAATGACGGATGGCGGTGTTGATTATTCGTTTGAATGTATTGGTAATGTTAATGTAATGCGCTCAGCGCTAGAGTGTTGCCATAAAGGTTGGGGCGAGTCAATTATTATCGGCGTTGCAGGTGCAGGGCAAGAGATATCAACGCGTCCATTTCAATTGGTTACTGGCCGCGTTTGGCGTGGCACCGCTTTTGGCGGCGTAAAAGGGCGTAGTGAATTGCCTGATTATGTTGAGCGCTACCTTGCGGGTGAATTTAAATTAGATGACTTCATTACTCATACTATGAGTTTAGAAAATATCCATGAAGCGTTTGATTTAATGCATCAAGGCAAAAGTATTCGTACTGTTATTCATATGGATAAATAAATGAATATTACTCAAATTAGCAAAGCCAAAGCCTTTGATGGCTGGCATTATCAATATAGCCATCAAGCAAGTACCACCAACTGTGAGATGCGTTTTGCCATTTATTTACCGCCACAAGCGACTGAGAACAACAAAGTTCCAGTGTTGTATTGGCTATCAGGGTTAACTTGCACCGATGAAAATTTTATGCAAAAAGCTGGTGCATTAAAAATGGCTGCACAATTGGGTATGGCAATTGTTGCACCTGACACTAGCCCTCGCGGTGAAGAGGTTCCTGATGATGAAAATAATGCTTATGATTTTGGCCTAGGGGCTGGATTTTACGTGAATGCTACTCAATCGACTTGGCAGAAAAATTATCAAATGTATGATTACGTGCTAACCGAACTGCCAGCATTAATTGAGCAGCATTTCCCAGTAACAGATAAACGCGCCATTAGTGGGCATTCAATGGGTGGGCACGGCGCATTAGTATTAGCATTACGTAATCCTGAACGATTTGCTTCAGTGTCAGCATTTAGCCCTATTTGTAACCCGATAAATGCCCCCTGGGGTAAGAAAGCCTTCACAAATTACCTTGGTGAAGATCAAACTCAATGGCAACACTATGATGCTAGTGAGTTAATGGCTAAGTCTCAAAAATTCATCCCAGCTCTAGTGCATCAAGGTAGTGATGATAATTTTCTTGCTGAACAATTAATGCCTTCTGCCTTAGTAAATGCCGCAGAGCGTTCAGGCTATCCTCTACATTTTGAACAAGTTGAAGGTTACGATCATAGCTACTACTTTATTGCCAGTTTTATTGAGCAGCATTTAAGTTTTCATAAACAACATTTAATGACATAGCCGCCCCAAAAGCTACTCCTTTCCTTTTATCCTTATCCCTTAGCAATAGTTTGATACCAGTATCAAACTATTGCTTATTGTGCCTACTCAAATCACTTTAAATGCAAATAAGAATGATTATCATTTACAATCTTGTTATTGTCTGTATTATACCCCCTGCAAACTATACCTACATCAAACAATGCCAATTACTAATTCAAAGTATTTGGCTTGATTGATGTGGTGATCAACAAAGCATAACAGGAATATAAAACATGAAAATTGTAACCAAACTGGTTTTAGCGCTGGCTACTTCCGTATCATTTTTTAGTGTCACGGCTGCATTTGCAGATGAACCAGATGACAACGTCGAGGATATGGAAATTATTGTTGTTAGTGCATCTCGCACAGAAAAGCAGCTCAAAGATGTCGCGGGCAGTATTGCCGTTGTAACTAGTGAAGATCTTGAAAATCAAGTTATAAATGATATGAGCCAATTATTTAAATATGATCCTAGTGTTACGGTTACAGGCTCGACAGGAGGAGCACAAAATTTTGTCGTTCGTGGTATGGGTGGCGATCGGGTGTTAATGATCAAAGACGGTATGCGCATGAATGAAGGTTATGGTGCCAACGGCCAAAACGATATTGTTGGTCGTGGGTTTATTGAAACCGATACTTTAAAGCAAGTTGAAGTTGCCAAAGGTGCGGCATCATCACTTTATGGCTCAGATGCGCTAGCAGGCATAGTAGTCTTTACCACTAAAGATGCTAGTGATTACTTAGCTGAAGGAGAGCGTGTCGCAGGAGATATTAAATTCGGTTATAGCAGCGATGGTAAGCAAAGCAATATTGGTGCAACGTTAGCCGTAGAAACGGGGAAATTTGAGCATTTATTGTCGGTAAATACTCGCAATGGCCAAGAGCAACAAAACTATGTTGAAACTAAACCTGCACTAGATATAGCCTCAATAAGTGTACTTTTTAAAAGCAAATTCAATATCAATGATAAAGACTATTTACGTTTTAGTGCTGATATTTGGCAGCAAGATGTTGATGGTTTAGTCGCTAATGGCTTATTGCAATATTTCCGAGATTTACCGGGTTACAATATTGTGCAAGAAAATAGTAACAGTGAAAAAGACAATCAATCACTACAATTACAATATCATAATGAAAGTGGCACTTTTCTGTTTGATATTGCTAATGTCTCACTTTATGCCAATGACAGCAGGCAAACTGATATTGAGTACGGGCAAATAGATATTGATGCCAACTTTGGTTACCCCGTAGTTGAATTAAGAGACATGAGTAAATCGTCAGTTTATCAGCAAGACACTATCGGTTTACTATCAAATGCCAGTATGAAACTCAGCGATAATCATACATTGGGGTATGGTGTAGATATTGAAAAATCGACGTCTATTCGCACTATTGAAAAACTTTACTCAGTTGCCGGCACTCCTAAAAATGGTTATCCACTAAAAGAGCAAAAATTCCCTGAAACTGAAGTTGTTCGTGCCGGAGTTTTTATCAATGATGAAATAAACTTGCTTGATGGGCAGTTACTTATTACCCCCGGTGCTCGTTTTGATACTTATGAAATGGAGCCTAAAGGCGTAACCAAAAGTGATGGCTCACGTTATAAAAGTTACGATGAAAATAATATTTCGCTTAATTTAGGCGGCCTTTTTAAAGTTACTGAGTCGAGCATTATTTTTGCTCAATATGGTCAAGGTTTTAAAGTTCCGGCTTATGATCTTGCTTACATTGATCATGACAATTCTTTGTATGGCTATAAAATTAAGCCCGCAAGTGATGACTTAGCGCCAGAAGAAAGTAACAGTATTGAATTTGGGCTACGCGGTGGTCAGGGAGATGTAACTTACAATGCCGCGGTTTTTTATTCTCAATATGATAATTTTTTAGAATCAACGCGAGTAGGTACAGAGAAGTACATCAACCCATATTCAAAGCAAGAAAGTGATGTATTGGTGTACCAGTATCAAAACATTGATGCGGTTACCATAAAAGGAGTTGAGTTAGGTGTCGAATATTTAATTGGTGACAGTTTAAGTATTTATCTCAATGCCGCTTATCAAGATGGTAAAGACGATAAAACAGGCGAGTATATTCAAAGTATCAGTCCATTATCAGGCAATGTGGGTGTTAATTATGATGATGAAAACTTTTCAACTGAACTGATCCTCAATTGGGCTGACAAAATGAATAAAGTTAATGATGGCGATGCCAAGATTGCTGGTTACGGCAGCTTAGATTGGTTACTTCATTTAGCAGTAAGCCAAAATTTGCACGTTAACTTATCCGTAAGCAATATTTTAGATAAAAAATATGTGCAATACAGTAATGGTGTCGGTCATGCAGAAGATTCATCGTTAGACTATGCCACTCAAGCAGGCAGAGCATTCGCCGCTACATTCAAATATTCCTTCTAGCGTTTTAACAATATCAATAGCAACTACTTACCGTTTATGCCGTGGCATATTGAGGTAAAATTGTATCGGAGAATAAAGTGTTAAATTTAAAAAATGTACTAATCATCATCAGTGTTATCTTTATGCTGGGCTGCACTAGCCAGCAAAACTCCACAACGATGACACAAGAACAGCAAAACCAAGTAGCCGATTTTGGCGTGTTAGTGATGGCACATGGTGGCAGTAAAACATGGAATCAAGGAGTGATTAACGCAGTAGCGCCGTTAGCAAAAAGCTATAAAATTGAAATTGCTTTTGGCATGGCAGATGCTGCCTCTATTCAACAAGCCGTGACAAAATTGGAAGCTCAAGGTGTGACAAAAATAGCCGTGGTAAGAATGTTTATTTCGGGCGAGAGTTGGCTTGCGCGAACAGAAAAAATTCTTGGTATTAAAGCGGGAGCGCCAGCTAAACCAACATCTAATCATAGTGCTCATAAAGGGCATAACATGGCATTTTGGCAAATTGATAGTAATGCTCAGTTTGTTATAAGTCAGCAAGGTTTATCAGAAGCGACTGAAATGAATGAAATATTATTGTATCGGGCGCAGCAGTTAAGTGAAAATTCGCCTCAAGAAAGTGTATTAATTCTCGCTCATGGGCCAGCAGACGATGATGAAAATCAACGCTGGATAGCTAATATTAATGAGCGAACAAGTGATATGAAAGCAGCGTTAAACTTTAATCGTGTCAGTGTGCAAACGTTAAGAGAAGACTGGACCGGTAAAAGGCAAGCTGCAGAACAGCGTATTCGCGCATTTGTTAAGCAAGCAAATGAACAAAACCGTACTGCTATTGTCGTTCCCTTTAGAGTGCAAGGTTTTGGACCTTACGCAGAAGTGCTTGAAGGGCTAGAATATCAAGCAAATGAAAAAGGGTTAATTCCACATCCTAATGTGACCAAATGGTTAGCAGGGCAAATTATTAAGCTACAATCAATACTCTAAAATAGGGCATTAATACAAAGGTTTGTTAATGTTCTCAAACAAACCTTTGCTTCTTTGGTTATAAGCAATAACGTTGGATCATTTCAATCAATAATTTATCAGTTTTAGCTATCTCGCTATGAGCTAAAAATTCATTAGGTTGATGGGCTTGATCAATTGAGCCGGGTCCTAAAACGATAGTTTGACAGCCGAGCTGTTGAATAAACGGGGCTTCGGTAGCATAGTTTACCGCGCAGCATTTATGGCCACTGATTTCTTCAGCAATACTAACAAAGCCACTACTTGGTGCTTGTTCAAAGCTTGGTGAGCTTGGGTGTAGTTCTTCAAAGCTAATTCGACCGGGATATTTTTCAGCTAACGGCTTTAAGCTTTCACTTAACCAATGTAATAACTCGTCATCACTCATGCCAGGTAGCGAGCGTAAATCAATATCTAAATCACAATGACCGCAAATTCTATTGGCATTATCGCCGCCTTTAATAGCGCCCATATTTAATGTAGGCGCGGGTACATCAAACGCCTCATTTTTATAATTGAGGTTAAACTTTTCTTTTAAACTGATTAATTCACCAATAACTTGGTACATGATCTCAATAGCATTAACACCTAAATTGGGCTTACTAGAATGACCTGATTGCCCGTGCACGCTAATGCGATGTGACATATGCCCTTTGTGCATTACTACCGGCACTAAATTGGTGGGCTCGCCAATAATAGCAACATCAGGTTTAGCCGCTTGGCTTTGGGCAAAAAAACGTGCCCCTGCCATGGTGGTTTCTTCATCGGCAGTTGCTAAGATATAAAGTGGTTTTTTCAATTGTTTGGCATTTAGCCCTTTACAGGCTTGTAAAATAAAAGCGAAAAAGCCTTTCATATCACAAGTGCCTAAACCATAAAATTTATCATCTTTGTCGATAACCGCCATAGGGTCACTTTGCCAACGACGTTCGTCAAAAGGTACGGTATCACTGTGCCCAGCTAGTAATAAACCACCTTCGCCACTGCCCAGTTTTGCTAATAAGTTGTATTTGTTATCACTCTCTTTATGTGCACCAGGTACCTTTTGAATATCAATGCTAAAGCCTAGTTGCTCAAACCAAGTAGCAAGTAATTGAATAACTTCTAAATTCCCTTGATCCCAACTGGCTTGTGTTGAGCTAATGGAAGGGCATGCAATCAATTGCGTGAGTGACTGCGTAAAGTTAGGGAGTTGTGACATATACCTGAGCCTATAAATTAATTTGAATAAAATCGTAAATAATTATGTTGAATAGTTGCATAACTACCCATTGAGTGATAAATTACTTTCACAGTGTAAATAACCTGCTTTCATAAGGCTACTTTTTTGTAAGGTGCAGTGTAATGCTTTTAAATCAAGGAATACGACGACGATAGAGAATTATTTTAATAGCTCTTGGATTCTTTAGTTATAAGAGATTGGTTATTTCTTTAGAAAACATATCGTTACTATTTTTTGTTTAATAAGGTTTAAGTTGTGTCAGAAGTTCAAAAAGTTGCCGTAATCGGCGCAAGTGGTTATGCCGGTGCTGAGTTAGTTGGCTTGTTATACCAACACGATAAAGTTTCAATACAACATCTGGTTGTGTCGGAAAACTCTACTTCCTGTGGAAAACTTTTCAGCGAATTACATGGTCGCTGGCAGGGGATTTGTGATGTACCCCTGCAGTCTTTTTCACAAGCTTGGTTTGATGACAATGTGGTGAACTCTGCACAGCAACTTGATGCCGTCTTTTTTGCCACCCCTCATGAATTTAGTGCTGATTGGGCGCAAGCATTCGTTGAAGCAGGCGTTAAAGTATTTGATTTGTCTGGCGGTTTTAGACTTAAAAAGCCACAAGATTATCCTACCTTTTATGGTTTTGAGCATGCCAATATTGATGCCCTTGCCCAAGCTAAATATGGTTTAGCTGAATGGCAGCAAGCAGATATTGCTAACACTGATTTAGTGGCTGTACCGGGCTGTTATCCAACGGCTAGCTTGCTTTCTTTAAAACCCATTACTAACAATAATCTGCACGTTAAAAATTCATTAATTGTTATCAATGGTATCAGTGGTGTTAGTGGTGCAGGCAGAAGTGCTTCATTAGCAACTAATTTTAATGAAGTGAGTTTAAAACCTTATAATATTTTACAGCACAGACACCAACCTGAAATTTCTCAAGAAGCCAATGCACAGGTGATTTTTAACCCGCATTTAGCGCCGTATAAAAGAGGCTTATTGGCAACGGTGACCTTGCAGCTAAAACCTGAAGTTACGGCGAAACAAGTCGATTTAGCCTTTGAACAAGCCTACTTTGATAAACCTTTAGTAAGAATGGTTAAGTCTTGGCCGCAAATCGGCAATGTTGCTTACACCCCGTTTGCTGATATTCACTGGCAATTTGATGTAGATAAACACGTGGTTGTGGTTAGTTGTGCCATTGACAACCTACTTAAAGGTGCTTCATCGCAAGCATTGCAGTGTTTTAATATTTCTCTTGGCTTACCAAGTGAATACAGTTTGCTTGCCAACAAAGTGTCGGAGTAAGTCATGACTAAGCCGTTAGTGATAAAAATTGGTGGTGCAATCCTAGAAAAAACGGATGCTTTAGCTAATTTATTAGCTGTTATTGCCAAACTTAAAACTGATGCCAAAGTGGTGTTGGTTCATGGTGGTGGTTGCGTGGTTGATGAAATGCTCGCCCAAGCAGGTTTCACTACCGTTAAAAAGCATGGATTACGAGTTACCCCTAACGATCAAATCGGCTTAATTAGTGGCGCGTTAGCAGGTACTGTCAATAAGTCTATTGTGGCAATAGCAAACAGTATGCATTTATCAGCTGTAGGTTTATCTTTGGCTGATGGCGATATGATTGCTTGTACAAGATCTGAATTAGATCTTGGTGAAGTAGGCGTGCCAAGCCCAAAATCTAGCCAGTTGCTAGATGTATTACTTAAAAGCAACTTTCTTCCGGTAGTTTCATCTATTGGGGCATTATCTAATGGCAACTTAGTTAATGTTAATGCCGATGATGCTGCTGTGGCTATTTGCCAATTACTCAATGCTGAACTGTTGCTGTTAACCGATGTTAACGGTGTAAAAGGCAGTGATGGAGAATACTTATCTTCACTGAATAGTAAACAAGCCAATTCACTTATTGCACAAGGTGTTATTGCCGGTGGCATGACGGCAAAAGTGAATGCGGCATTACATGCAGCAAACCAATTACGACGAAGTATCGCGGTTGCCAGTTGGCAGTCGCCCGAGCAAATCACACACTTGCTAGCAGGGCAAGGTGTAGGAACACAAATTCAGCCAGATTAGTAGCACAATATTTTGTAGGAGCGGTTTTAACCGCGATATTCATTATGTCACAACAAATAGAAAATTTTTTAGCCGATGATGAGCTAAACAAAAACCAACTATTAGCCTTAATTGAGCTAGCTATAACCATTAAAAATAACCCCAATGATTACAGCCAAGCCTTAGCCGGTAAATCAGTGGCGATGATTTTTGAAAAACCATCATTAAGAACCCATGTTAGTTTTGATATGGGCATTAATAAATTAGGTGGTCATGCGCTTTATTTAGGTCAACAAAATGGTAAGTTAGGTGAGCGTGAACGGGTTAGCGACTATGCGAAAAATTTATCTTGTTTTGCGGATGCCATTGTTGCCCGTGTATTTAGTCATGATTCAATTCAGGGCTTAGCTAAACATGCTAGCGTACCAGTAATTAATGCCTTATGTGATGTTTATCATCCATGCCAAGCCTTAGCTGATTTTGTTACTTTAAGTGAAAATTTCACCAATCTTTCAACAGTTAAACTCGCCTATGTAGGCGATGGCAATAACGTTTCTAATTCATTAATGATTATGGCGGCAACGTTAGGAGTAGATTTTACTTTAGTCACCCCTAAAGGCTATGAAGCGCAGCAAAGCATTGTTGAGAAAACACAAGCATTAGCGAAAGCCTCGGGTGCCAAACTTAACATCACCACAGATATTAATAACATTGGCTCGCAAGATGTCATCTATACTGATACATGGATTTCTATGGGGGATGAAGATGCTAGCAAAAAAGCTGAGCTGTTAGCGCATTTTGCCCCGTATCAAGTGAATCATCAGTTAATGAAAGCTTCAGGTGCAAAAACAGTGATGCATTGTCAGCCAGCACATTTAGAAGAAGAAATAACCACTGAGTTATTTGATAGCGATATGGCGGTGGTTTTTCAGCAAGCTGAGAACAGAATGTGGGCTCAAAATGCCGTTTTAGTATCGCTATTTAACTCAATTTAGGCGTCAAAAGTACTCATTGACTACCGTCAACTCCGTGCTTTTTCCTTTAAATTGAGCTAACTAGCTTCTCCTAAAAATAAAATATTATATTGAATGGGTGATTTAAATCACCAAATAACAACTAAATAAATTAATGAGAAAATTATGAGTATTGAAAAGAAACAAATCAAAAAAGTGGTATTAGCTTATTCGGGTGGTTTAGATACCTCAGCGATCATTCCATGGCTAAAAGAGAACTATGATAACTGTGAAGTTGTTGCCTTTTGTGCCGATGTTGGACAAGGCGAAGAAGAACTTGTTGGCATTAAAGAAAAAGCTATCGCTTCAGGTGCGTCTGAATGTTATGTGGCGGACTTAAAAGAAGAATATGTAAAAGAGTATATTTACCCAATTTTGAAAACAGGCTCAGTGTATGAAGGTCAGTATTTATTAGGCACGTCAATGGCGCGCCCTATTATTGCTAAAGCACACATTGAAGTAGCCCTTAAAGTTGGCGCTGATGCGGTATGTCATGGTTGTACGGGGAAAGGTAATGACCAAGTACGTTTTGAGTCTTGTTTTGCAGCCCTTGCGCCTGAGTTAACGGTAATTGCGCCATGGCGTGAGTGGGATATGGTTTCTCGTGAAGATTTATTAGCTTATTTAGCAGAGCGTGATATTCCTTGTGCTGCTTCGTTAACTAAAATTTATAGCCGTGACGCTAACGCGTGGCATATTTCTCATGAAGGTGGCGAGTTAGAAGACCCATGGTGTGAGCCGTCTAAAGAAGTTTGGACCATGACGGTTGATCCAATGGATGCGCCTGATGTGCCAGAAAAAGTACAACTTAGCTTTGTTGAAGGCGAGTTAGTGGCTGTTGATGGCAAAGATTTTTCACCTGAAGGCGCAGGTGCTTATGAAGCATTAATGTATTTAAATGGCAAAGGTGCAGCTCATGGTGTTGGTCGTATTGATATTGTTGAAAACCGTTTAGTGGGTATGAAATCTCGTGGCTGTTATGAAACACCAGGTGGCACTATTTTAATGGCGGCTTATAAAGGCTTAGAAACACTTATTTTAGATAAAGAATCATTAAAATATCGTGAATCAGTAGGCCTTGAATTCTCACACGTTATTTATGATGGTCGTTGGTTTACACCACTGGCTAAAGCACAATTAGCATCAGCGGCTTCATTTGCGGAAAAACTTACTGGCGATGTCGTAGTTAAGTTATACAAAGGTATGGCGCAAGTTATTCAACGTCGTTCACCTAATAGCTTGTACTCAGAAGAGTTCGCTACCTTTGGTGCTGATGATGTGTATGACCAAAAACATGCCGAAGGCTTTATTCGTTTGTTTAGCTTATCTAGCCGTATTACTGCGCTAAGCCAAAAAGATCAGGAGAAATAACCATGGCTTTATGGGGCGGACGCTTTAAAGAAAAAGCGAGTGTACAATTTAAAAAATTCAATGACTCACTACCAGTTGATTATCGCATGGCGGTGCAAGATATTGTTGGTTCAATCGCTTGGGCACAAGCCATTCATGAAGTAGGCGTAATCGACGCCGATGAACTAATTCGTTTAACTGCTGCGCTAGAAGAATTGAAAGCATCAGTAGAAGAAAATCCAAAACAGATTTTATTGTCTGATGCTGAAGACATTCACAGTTGGGTTGAACTTGCCTTGATTGAAAAAACCGGTGATTTAGGTAAAAAACTTCATACTGGCCGTAGCCGTAACGACCAAGTCGCCACCGATTTAAAGCTTTGGTGTAAAGAAACTGGCGGCGACTTATTGTTTGCTTTAGTGAATTTACAACAAGCGATGATGAATTTAGCCGAGCGTGAAAAAGATACTGTGCTGCCGGGCTATACCCATTTGCAACGTGCTCAACCAATTACCTTTGGTCATTGGTGTTTAGCTTATGTAGAAATGTTTAACCGTGATATTGGCCGTTTAAAAGATGCTTTATATCGCCTCGATGTTTCGCCTTTAGGCTCAGGCGCTTTAGCGGGTACAGGCTATCCTATTGATCGTAAAGCTTTAGCAAATCGTCTAGGTTTTAGAAGTGCGACTCTCAACAGCTTAGATGCCGTTTCAGATCGAGATCATGTTATTGAATTACTTGCCAGTGCCAGTATTTCTATGATGCATTTATCGCGTTTTAGTGAAGATTTGATTTTTTATAACTCAGGTGAAGCTGGTTTTGTTGAAATGAGTGATTTAGTGAGCTCTGGCTCGTCATTGATGCCACAAAAGAAAAACCCTGATGCCTGTGAATTAATTCGTGGTAAAGCAGGGCGTGTTTTTGGCTCACTTACCGGTATGTTAACCACCATGAAAGCACTTGCCCTAGCGTATAATAAAGACATGCAAGAAGACAAAGAAGGTCTTTTTGATGCCTTAGATACATGGCAAGAATGTATGGAAATGGCGGTGTTGGTTGCCGACGGCTTAAAAGTAAATCGAAGTCGTACTTTAGCGGCTGCTCAACAAGGTTATTCAAATGCTACCGAACTTGCGGACTACTTAGTGGGTAAAAATATTCCATTTCGTGAAGCACATCATATTGTGGGTGAAGTGGTATTGGCGGCAATTGAACAGGGTTGCCCACTTGAAGATCTAACCCTGAGTCAATTACAAACATTTAGCACGCAAATTGAACAAGATGTATATCAGCATTTGTCCATCGAATCGACTTTAGATAAACGTGAGGCGCTTGGTGGTACTTCACGGGCACAAGTTGAGCAAGCACTTGCTAACATTCAATCAGATAATCAAGCAATCAATGACGATATTTTAAATGAGCAAGTGGTTGGCGCACCGGGTAAGCAGCAAACCCAAAGTGCATTAAAACAAGTTAAACAGCGTTTAAATGCGCAACGTGCAGCGGCGATGTCGGTACGTAGAGCGCGAATGTCAGATGTTGAGAAAATACATCAACAAGTGAATATTCAAGCAGAAAAAGGTGAAATTTTACCTAGAACACTCGATAACATTATTCACGATGTGCAAAATTTTGTTGTTGCCGAGCTTGATGGCGTAGTTGTTGGCTGTGCTTCACTTTATATTTACCAAACAGGGCTTGCTGAGATTCGTTCTGTGGTAATTGAAGAAAGCGCACAAAATCAAGGTCAAGGGGCAGCACTTGTTCAGTATTTACTTGAATTTGCGCATCAAATGGAATTAGAGCAAATTATTGTTTTAACCTATATTCCTCAGTATTTTGCTAAGTTAGGCTTTGCTGAAATTGATAAAAGCACTTTAGCTGAAAATATTATCGAAGACAGTGAACCAAGCCCTCATAAAGACCCTGCTGATGAAGTGGCTATGGAATATATTGTTGGTCAAGGTAAGTAATTTATAAAGAATGGAAAACATGAATAATAGCGATCAAAATTACGTCAAATGGTTTAGAAATGCCGCGCCCTATATTAATGCTCACCGAGGTAAAACGGTAGTGTTAATGTTTGGCGGTGAAGCGGTTTTACACCCCAATTTTGCTAATATTATTCATGATATTTCTTTGCTACGCAGTTTAGGCGTTAAGCTTGTTGTCGTACACGGTGCCCGACCTCAAATTGAAGAACGGATTACGCAGCGTAACATCAAAGCCAAGATAGAAAATAATGTTCGTGTTACTGATGCTGATACTTTAGGCGCGGTTAAAGATGCCACAGGTTCTTTACGTTTACATATTGAAGCATTGCTTAGTACAGGCTTGGTAAATTCGCCCATGCATGGCTCACACATTCGAGTGAGTACTGGCAATTTTGTTATTGCCAAACCTATGGGCGTTCGTGATGGCATTGATTTTAAATACACTGGCACAGTGAGAAGAATTGACTCAGACGGCATTAATATGCAGCTTGATCTCGGCTCTATTGTGCTACTTTCTCCTATAGGTTATTCGCCTACAGGTGAAGTATTCAACTTAGCACTTGAAGATGTTGCTGCACAAACAGCTATTGCCTTAAAAGCGGATAAACTCATTACCTTAACGGATGATGAAGGCCTACTTGATGAAGCAGGTAAACTTATTAAAAGCTGTAGTGTGCGCCGCGTTAAAACCTTGCTTGATGAAAAAGACTGCCATGTTCGTCAATTATTGCTACGCGCAATTATCCAAAGCGGAGAAAACGGTGTTGAGCGTTGTCATTGCGTTAGCTATCAAAGTGAAACCGCGTTATTACAAGAGCTATTCACCCGTGATGGTGCAGGCACATTAATAGCTAAAGATCATAAAGAACAGTTATCTACCGCAACCATTGACGATGTCGCCGGTATTTTAGAACTACTGGCTCCCCTAGAAGCAGAAGGGATCTTGGTCAAACGCTCCCGTGAGTTACTTGAAGTAGAAATTGATCAGTTTATTGTATTGAAAAAAGAAGACGTGATCATAGCTTGTGCAGCACTTTATCCATATCCTGATGCAAGAACAGGAGAAGTAGCCTGTGTGGCAATTCATCCTGATTACCGTAAGGGTAATCGCGGAGGACGTTTAATGACTGCATTAGAAGATGAAGCTAAAAAGCAGCAACTTGTGTCGATATTTGTGTTAACTACCGTTAGTGGTCATTGGTTTCAAGAGCGTGGTTTTATTGAGCAGTCCATGGATAAATTGCCTGAAAGTAAACAGAAAATGTATAACTTTCAGCGCAAATCCAAAGTGTTTGTTAAAAGTATATAACCTTATTTTGTCTGCATGTGCTCATGTTATTTGCAACAGAACCTTTCAAATATCATGAGTATTAAAACAATTCTTCTTCACTTTTAGTTTCTTCATCACTTTGAAAGATATCAGCACTGTTATCTTGGCTGACATACTCGGTTGGTGCTGTGCCGAATTCAAAGTATTCAAATAAACTACTCTTGTTGGTATTAGTTGTTAGCTTTCCTGTGGCTTTATCAATTCGTACAGAGACAATATCGGCAGGTGGCTCAAATGGCTCAATGGGTAAGTCGGTTAAGGCTATTTTCATAAAGCTTATCCATGCCGGTTGAGCAGATTTTGCGCCAAACTCTTTACCGGTAATTTGGTTTTTTCCTAAGTTGTTATTATAGACAGACTTACCTAAATTACGGCTAGGATCATCAAAACCAATCCATGAGGTAGTCACTAAACGACGAGAAAAACCAGAAAACCATGCATCTTTTGCTTCGTTAGTGGTACCCGTTTTTCCGGCAATATCTTTACGTTTTAAAGTGCGAGCGCGCCAACCTGTACCTTGCCAACCATTTTCAGCAGACCAATCGGCTCCCCAAATAACACTGTTCATAGCTTGGGTAATTAAAAAAGCATTTTGTTCAGTGATAACCCGAGGGGCCGACTTGACGGGAGTTACTTCAGCTGAGTTGTCTTGGTTGCTTGTGGTTGTTAATTCACTATCAAGTGCAACGTTATCAGCTATTTTTGTTGGTGATTCACAAGGGTTGCAAGCCAAAACAGGATCGGCTTGATAGATCACTTCACCGTCTGAATTTTCAATACGTTCAATGATATAAGGCTCGATTAAAAAGCCTCCATTAGCAAATGTGGCAAAACCTGTTGCAACTTCTAATGGCGTTAAAGATGCGGAGCCTAAAGCCAGTGATTCGTTGCGAGGTAATTCATCAGGAGCAAAACCAAAGTTAGATAAGTAGTCTACCGCATTATCAATGCCGATACTTTTTAATAGTCTCACTGCAATAACGTTTTTAGATTGTGCTAATGCTAAACGCATTCTAATGGGGCCTACATAAGTTTCTGGGGAGTTTTTAGGACGCCAAACCACGCCTGTGCTCTCATCCCACTGATTAATAGGCGCATCGTTAATTAATGAAGCTAAGGTATAGCCTTTATCTAATGCAGCAGAATAAATAAAAGGCTTAATATTTGAGCCAACTTGACGTTTCGCTTGAGTAACGCGGTTAAATTGACTTTGTTTATAACTAAAGCCACCAACAACTGCTTTTATGGCACCATTATCTGGTGAAATTGAAATAATTGCCGCACTTGCTCTGGGGAGTTGGCTTAATCGATATTCACCAGAAGCCAGTTGATTTACTAATATAACATCGCCATAGCTAAATATTTCACTCGCTACTTTGGGTGGTGTGCCTTGTTTTTGGTCATTAATATAAGGGCGCGCCCAAGCCATGCCTGACCAGGGAATAGTTGCTGTTTTATCATCGCGTAAAGCAATATTAACTGAACGTTCGTTTATCTCAGTGACAACGGCTGGCTCTAGCATTTGATAATAGTGGACACTAGCAAGTGCAGCAGAAATTTCTTCGCTTGATAAAGGCGCTAGCTCAGGCAAAGGTTGAGCTTCATCATCAGTAGATTTCTTTTCAATTTGCTGACTTTCATCTGCTAATGTTGGACGTAGCGATAAAATAGCACCACGATAACCATGGCGTTGATCATAGCGTAATAAATTAGAGGTTACCGCTGAATGAGCGGCACGTTGTAATTTATTAGTGACGGTAGTAAATACTTTATAACCGCCAGTGTACGCCTGCTCTTTACCATAACGAGCAATCATTTTTTGATGCGCCATTTCTGCTATATAAGGGGCATCTAATTCAATTTTTGCGCCATGACGCTTGCCAGTTATTGGTGCTGTTTTTGCCTGTTGATAAGCTTGCTCTGTTATATAGCCACTAATTAACATACGTTGTAAAACTGTTGTACGGCGTATTTTGGCGCGATCTGGTCTACTGATAGGGTTATAAGTTGATGGTGCTTTTGGCAAGCCTGCTAGCACCGCTATTTGGGCTAAATTTAGCTCTTTAAGTTCTTTTCCATAATAAACTTGAGCAGCAGCAGCAAAACCAAAAGATCTGTGCCCTAAAGGAATTTTATTAATATATAGAGTTAATATTTCATCTTTAGTTAACAAGCTTTCAATATGAAAAGATAAGAAAATTTCTCTTATTTTACGGATGGCGGTTTGTTCACGAGTTAAGAAAAAATTTCGGGCTACTTGCATGGTAATGGTACTAGCACCCCCCTTATTTTGTCCCATAAGCCTACCTAAAACAGCGCGGCCCATGCCGATAGGATCAACACCAAAATGGAAATAAAAACGATCATCTTCTGTTGCTAATAAAGCATCAATTAATTTTTGAGGTATTTGATCAAAGGTTAACGGTGTGCGTTTTTTTTCACCAAACTGAGAAATGAGCAAGCCGTCGTTACTATAAATTTGCATCGGTGTTTGCCATTGCACATCTTTTAAAGAGTTAATGTCAGGCAATTCATTACGTAAAGTCATATATAGAACAAACGTAGCAAAAATCACGAGAAATAATAAAATAAGGGCTATTTTGAAAATTTTTTTGGCTGAAAACACTACAATCGCTCTATTTATGTCTAAAATTGTCAGATATTACTAGTATATCTTGTAAAACCATGTAATAAATGTATTTATGTGAAAAACATGTCTAAAATAATTACAACAATATAATTTAGTGGGTTGTTATGCTAGATAACTTATGGAAAAAGAAAACAACGATGATGGTGGGGATCGATATTGGATCTCATGCAGTCAAAGCGGTTTTACTCAGCCAGGGCAGTGAAGGCTATATTCTTGAAGACTATGCGATTGAGCCTATGGTTCGCGGTGCAGTTGCTGATCGTGAAATACAAGATATAGAGGCGGTTGGTAGCGTTATTGCTAAAATACGTCAAAATATATCAATGAAAGCGAAAGATGCAGCAGCAGCCGTATCTGGACAAACTGTTATTACTAAAACCATTTATATGGATGTCGCGTTAACTGAAGAAGAACTTGCCAGCCAAATTGAAATTGAAGCCGATAGTTTAATCCCTTTTCCGCTAGATGAAGTTAGTTTAGATTTTGAAACGCTAGATATTAACGAGTCAGATCCCAGTAAAGTTAATGTTTTGCTCAGTGCAGCACGTACTGAGTCTATTGAGGCTCGTGTTGCTGCTTTAGAAGCAGGCGATTTTACCACTAAAGTTATTGATGTTGAGTCTTATGCTGTAAGTCGTTCTCATGATTTATGTTTATCGCAACTGCCCGATGATGCCGCTGACAAAACCGTAGCAATAGTTGATATTGGCGCAACTATGACACTGCTTTCTGTTACTAAAGCAGGTAAACACATCTACAGTCGTGATCAAATATTTGGCGGCGAACAATATACTCGCTCAATAGTTTCTTACTATAATAAAACTTTCGAAGAAGCCGAAGAGGCAAAAGTTGCTAACGATTTACCGCCAAATTATACCTTTGAAGTATTAGCCCCATTTCACACTATACTTATGCAGCAAATACGCCGAGCAATTCAAATGTTTTTGACTTCTAGTGGTGCAAGCAAGGTTGATTATTTATTAATATCAGGTGGTACTGCAGCTATCGAGGGTATTGAAAAGTTACTTACTGATGAATTAGGTGTTCACACGGTTATCGCTAATCCATTTAATGATATGGCTGTAAATGAATCTATTAATGCAGAAGCACTAGCTAAAATAGCACCACAGTTAACCGTTGCTACAGGGTTAGCGTTAAGGAGTTTTACGCCATGGCATATATAAACCTGCTACCTTGGCGCGAAGAAGCACTCAAGGTTAAACAAAAAGAGTTTTTTACAATTTTAGCGGCAGCAGGTCTATGTGCTTTTGCTTTGGTTGTTATTGTTAATCTTTATTTTCAAACACGTATTGATGGTCAAAATACCCGCAATCAATTTTTGAAGAATGAAATTCAAAAACTTGATATACAAATAGCTGAAATTAAAACTTTAAATGAAAAAAAAGCCGCACTACAAAAACGTATTGATGTGGTGGAACAATTACAGCGCAGCCGTAATGTTGGTACGCAAGTGCTTGATGAGATTGCAAAAATAATTCCTAATGGTATCTATATCACCCAAATAGATAAACAGGGTAATAGCATACAAATTACCGGTAAAAGTGAATCAAATAATCATTTAGCGAATATGATTAGAGCAATAGAGCTATCAGACTTATTTACTGATGCTACCCCAGAATCGATTACTGCAGATGATGGTTCGCCAAAATTATTGAGTAGCTTTAAAATGCGAGTGAAAATTCAAGGTTTAGCCAATGACGCTAAACTTGCTAGCTCAGTAGAAGGAGGCAGCAAGTGAAGTTTGATAAATCACAATTTGAAAATCTTGAGTTAGAGAATATCGGTCAATGGCCCCCTGCCGCAAAATTAGTGTTAACCATATTTTTAGTCATTATGGTGATGTTTTTAGGTTATATGGGCATGGTTAGCAATAAAATAGAGCAACTAGAGCGTGTTACTGCCGAAGAAGCCACGTTAAAATCATCTTATCAAACAAAGTATCATGTTGCTGCTAATTTAGACTTGTTCAGAGCGCAGATGGTTGAAGCGGAAGAAATTTTTGCTACCCAATTGAGAAGTTTACCTAATAGCCATGAAACACCGGGTTTATTAGATGATATTACTTTTATTGGTACCACAAGTGGTCTTGAATTTGTCAAATTAGAGTGGCAACCTGAAATCGGCAAAGAAATTTATATTGAGTTGCCTATCGATATAGAAGTTATTGGTTCGTATCACTCTTTTGGTAAATTTGTTAGTCAAATAGCGGGTTTACCACGCATAGTAACCCTGCATAATTTTAAAATTGATATTGTGCAATCAAGCGCTGATGTGTTGAATTTGAAGCTTGAAGCTAAAACATACCGCTATCAAGGCCATGAGGTTACAACACCATGAGAATTTTAGTTTTAATTATTTTAGCTTTTGTTAGTGGTTGTTATGATGATACCAGTGATCTATCTGCACATATGGAACAGGTGAGAGCAACCACTACTAGTCAAATAGATCCCATGCCTGAAGTTCATCCATTCAATCATTATGACTATTCAGCGTTTGATTTGAGAAGCCCATTTTCATTACCTAAACCTGAAGCTATTCAGCAAAAAATTCAACAAATGTCAGGATGTTTAAGCCCAGACCCACGTCGTCGTAAACAGCCATTAGAAAAATTTGCGCTTGGGGATTTAACAATGCGGGGCACCATGGGTGATGATGGTGTACTTTGGGCATTGATGGAAGCATCAGATTTTACCTTACACAGAGTGTCAATTGGTAGTTATCTGGGATTATTTGATGGTCGTATTACAGAAGTGAGTGAGAAAAGCGTGAAATTAGTAGAATTAACACCTGATGGTGCAGGTTGTTGGGTAGAGCGAGAAACTGTACTTAGAATTGCTCAATCAGTATCAGAAGGGTAAAGGAAATAATAATGCTATTTAATAAAATGAAAAATTATAAAGTCTTCACAGGGATAGCCAGTTTTAAACGTCTTTGGCTTACTTTTGTTACGTTAGCCGCGCTGGTTATTACCGCTTTTAATGTTAGTGCAGAGCAAGCTGAACAGAGTCAGTTAGTTGGTCTTTCATATAATACAATTCAAAGTGATCAAATAGAGCTAGTCTTTGAATTTTCTGCAGATATTGCGTCTTTGCCTGATGTTGATACGTCGATGAACCCTGCCTTTGTCAACGTTAATTTTTCTGCAGAGAGTTTTGATAAAAAATTACAAGAAACATTGGTAAACCATGCAGGTGTTACTAAGGTCGTTTTAGATAACAGCTCCGGTAAAGTTGTCGCTAAAATTAATTTAGAAAAACTTGCTGTTTTTGATGTTGCATTAAAAGGTAATCAGTTTTCGATTACCTTCAATTATGGTCACTCAGCAGAAATTGTAGAAACTCTTAGCCCCGCGGGCGAGCAATTTATTAATCAGGTGAAATCACTTGATTTTCGCTTAGGAGATGATAACTCTGCAGAAATATTAGTCTACCTAGAAGACAGTATGGTTGCTGTAGATGTGCATGACAAGCTGGGTAAAATAAATGTTGAATTTCACAATACTGAAATTATAGACGACTTATTATATCAACTTGATGTTACCGACTTTGGCACTATAGTGTCAGGTATCGAAACCTTTAAAGCTGGTCGTAATGCCCGTTTAGTCATTGATGTTGATAGCCACTTTACTTTTTCGCATAAACAACAGGACAATTTGTTTGTTCTTAAAGTGAAAGAGAAAGAGAAAAAAGCGCCTGGTTACTTAGGTGAAAGCGAAGATTTCAGCGGCCGCACAATTTCTTTAAATTTCCAAGATATTCCTGTTCGAACGGTATTACAGATTATTGCTGACTACAATGAGTTTAATTTGATCACCAGCGACACAGTTACTGGCAATATCACCTTGCGTTTAGATGGTGTTCCGTGGGATCAAGCGTTAGACATCATCTTGAAAGTTAAAGGCTTAGACAAGCGCATGCAAGGCAATATTTTAATGGTAGCGCCAAGCGATGAATTAGCGGCAAGAGAAGCTAAAAATTTACAAGCCCAGCAACAGGTAGAAGAACTAGCCCCGCTTTACTCTGAGTACGTACAAATTAATTATGCCAAAGCTGCTGAATTTTCAGAGTTAATTAAAAACGAAGATACGAGTATATTATCACCACGTGGAAGCGTTTCTGTGGATGAACGAACAAATACTTTATTAATTCGAGATACAGCAAAAAGTATTGAAGATATAAAACGTATGGTCAATATCTTAGATATTCCCATTCGCCAAGTTATTATTGAAGCCCGTATGGTAACGGTGAAAGATAACATTAATGAAGAGTTAGGCATTCGTTGGGGAGTTACTGATACTGACGGTCAGTATGCCTCTTCTGGCTCTATAGAAGGAGCTAACTCAGCAGCATCAGGCTTAGTGCCCGCAATAGCTGATAGACTCAATGTTAATTTACCGGTGGCAAGCCCTGCCGGCGCTTTAGCATTTCAAGTAGCACGTTTAGCTGATGGCACCATTTTAGATCTTGAGCTAAGCGCAATGGAAAAAGAAAATAAAGGCGAAATCATTGCTAGCCCGCGTATAACAACGTCAAACCAAAAAGAAGCATATATAGAGCAAGGTGTAGAAATACCATATCAACAGGCGGCTTCAAGTGGTGCAACGGCTACACAATTTAAAAAAGCGGTATTAAGTTTAACGGTAACGCCACATATTACACCGGATAATAAAATTATTTTGGATTTGGTGGTTACTCAAGATACGGTTTCTGATGTACAAAGTGGTCAAGCACCAGCAATTGATACTCAACGTATTGGTACACAAGTCTTAGTAAATAATGGTGAAACTATTGTCTTGGGTGGTATTTATCAACAAGCTATTATAAGTACCGTATCTAAAGTGCCGGTATTAGGTGATATACCTTATTTTGGTTGGTTATTTAGAAATACAAATCAGTTTAATGAGAAAAAAGAGCTGCTAATTTTTGTGACGCCACGCATCGTTACCGAACACTTTTAACATTATTTAACACTCAAGCAGTCGTTAAGTGAGGTTTTTATCTTACTTAACGACAATGGTGCTTGCATTCTTACCCTAACAATTGCGATAATTACGCCCTTGAAATTTCCGGGGGAGACCTCCATACCATCAAAAAGCACTAAGTCTTCGCTTTGACTTCTTTTTGATATGACAGTAACAAACGAGTATTAAGTAAATCTAATGGCAGAAAAACGTAACATTTTCCTAATTGGTCCTATGGGTGCGGGTAAAAGCACTATAGGTAGAGAGCTTGCAGACAGGCTTCATCTTGAGTTTTTCGACTCTGATCAAGAAATTGAACGTCGTACCGGAGCAGATATTGCTTGGGTATTTGATCTTGAAGGCGAAGAAGGCTTTCGTAAAAGAGAAGAGACTGTTATTGAAGACTTAAGCGAAAGACAAGGTATTGTCTTAGCAACTGGCGGTGGCTCAGTTATTAGTGATCAAGTACGTAATCGTTTATCTGCACGTGGTATTGTTGTTTATCTTGAAACAACCATTGACAAGCAAGTGGCACGTACCCAAAGAGACCGTCGTCGTCCTTTATTACAAACGAAAGAAGAGCCTCGTACGGTATTGGAAAACCTAGCGGTTAAACGTAATCCTTTATACGAAGAAATAGCTGACGTAGTCATTAAAACTGACGATCAAAGTGCTAAAGTTGTTGCACACAAAATAATTGAGCGTTTAGATTTTTAATTAAATTTTAAATGTTTTTATATAAGCCACTTAATAACCCAATAAGTGGCTTTTTCTTATCAATTTCATCTGGTGACGTCCAATATGTCCACGCTCAATCTTGATTTAGGTAGTCGAAGTTACCCAATTTATATCGATTCAGGTCTATTTGATAATGCTAAACTTCTTGCAAAGCATATTCGTGCTAAACGTGTGTGCATTGTTACTAATACTGTCGTAGCGCCTCTCTATCTTGAAAAAGTTAAAGCTCAGTTAGCTAATTATGATCTTGATGAGGTGATTTTAGCGGATGGCGAAGCAGAGAAGAGTTTAGCTAACTTTGAGCGAATCATGTCGCACTTATTAACTAACGAGCATGGACGAGATACCACATTAATTGCTTTAGGTGGCGGTGTTATTGGCGATATAACGGGGTTTGCCGCTGCTTGTTATCAACGCGGTATTGATTTTATTCAAATGCCTACAACAGTGTTGTCACAAGTTGACTCTTCTGTCGGTGGCAAAACAGCAGTAAATCACCCCCTTGGTAAAAACATGATAGGCGCTTTTTATCAACCCAAAGCGGTAGTTATTGATATTGATAGCTTAACTACTTTACCTGTTCGTGAATTTAATGCCGGTATGGCAGAAGTAATTAAATACGGCATCTTAGGCGATTATGCGTTTTTTGTTTGGTTAGAAAATAACATCACTTTAATAAAGTCGGGCGATAAAGCTACGCTATCTCAAATGATAGAGAAGTGCTGTCAATGCAAAGCGGATATTGTTGCTAGTGATGAAACCGAAGCGGGCGTGCGGGCTTTACTTAACTTAGGCCATACTTTTGGACATGCAATTGAGGCTGAACAAGGTTATGGCAATTGGCTGCACGGTGAAGCTGTAGCCACTGGCATGGTACTTGCTGCTAAGTTAGCTATAGCAATGAATTTGCTTGAAGTGTCAGATCTTTGTCGGATAGAGTCGCTTATTAAAGCGTTTGATTTACCATTAACAGCGCCAAGCTCAATGAGTTGTGATGATTTTACTCGACATATGCGCCGCGATAAGAAAAACATTGGCGGTAAATTACGTTTTATAGTGCCTACCGCCATTGGGCAGTCTGAAATTCGTGATGACATCACGCAGGAGATACTTCAGCAAATTCTATAATCGATTTTATGATGGCTTAAATTTTAAGCATCATAACTGTATAGAAAGGGTTGAATATGTCCGCTTTAGCGAACACCAATACACATCATGCTAATGTTGACGCTGTGAAACTAAACAGCGAACCAGCAGTGACATCAATAAGTGTTACTGCCCGAATTGATTATATCCAACGTTTTTCAAAACAAGCGGTTTTGGTGATAGATCAAGATACCGGTGTTTATACTCAAGCAGCACGGCAATTTTTAATCAGCCTTTCTAAAGAAAAATCAACGCAAGAAACAAACGCAGCTTATATTTCTGCTTCAACTAAGTTGAATGACATTCAGATGCGCTGTCGCCTTATCGAACAGCTATTTGCTAATACGCTTTTTGATCCTGAAAAGTCTCTAGCTGTCAGTATTCTACAGTTGAGCAAGCAAAATAAAGACAACATAACTATTGTGGTAGAACATGCTCATGCCCTGTCATTGCAAATAAAGTACGAACTATGCCAATTAGTGGATGTAGCCAATAAAACCCATCATAAAATCAATGTTGTTTTATTTGGTAAAGAACAAGCAGCACAAGAAGTGGCAACGAATAAAACTATTTTTAAGAACAAGTTGTCAATTATAGATGCACAATCAGGGCAGCTATTTACCTTAGAAAGTGCTAAGTTTAAAAACGAAAGTGCAATTTTCAGCAAGAAATTTTTGTTGAAAATGATGCTAACATTAATGTCGTTTGGCACGCTTATTGGAATTTCTTGGTATTTGTTAAGTGAATTTGAAAGTTTGACTTTATCTGAATTAGCTTTATTCAACACAACTAAAATCGAACAACCTCTACTTAATCAAACTGCGACAATAAAAGCCCCGATATTAGCAAATGAAATGAATGAGCAAGCAAATGCTGAAGATGTGCAAGCGGCATTGTTTGGTAAGGTAACAGTGTTAACAGCAAATGAAAAAGTAAAATCAGCCCAAGCTACTGATATCTTGCAAGCACTAGCATTGAGTAATAATAGCACCTCTGGGCTTGAAACTGCGGCAGTTGAAAGTAAAAAAGCTGAAGAAAAACCAGTTACAATTAAACAGGATTCAACTAGATTTATTGAAACTGTGGATGCTGAAGCAAAGCCAGAAGCAGTTCTGCCAGTCGAAAGTACGGCAAAAAATAATCTAGTGAATGCTAACTTACCAATAACGTTAACGCCTGATTATTACTTGAATTTATCAAAAGGTTACGTTGTGCAAATTGTTGGTTTTAGTGATATGGCTTTGCTAGCGCGTTTTGTTGATAAGTATCCTAACCTGCCATACTTTAGCTACCAAAAAAAGTTGAATAATAAATCGCTTGTGGTATTAACAACCAAAGTTTTTGATAGTAAAGCTCAAGCTCAATTAGAGCTTAAATTGTTACCTCAAGATATTATTGAAAGGGGGACATGGATTAAATCCCTTGCCATCGTTAAAACTGAGATTTTAGCATTTGAAAAAATAACGAATTAACCCAGTTATAATAAGCATAAAAATACATACCGTTTAAGTGTAAATCAAGCTACAATCGCCCTTCATTTATTTTGGTTGGTTGTTTAGTCGTATATGAGCAAAAAGCATCGAGCATTTTTAAAATGGGCTGGAGGAAAATATGGCCTTAGTGATGTTATTGCTAAAATGTTACCCAAGGGTGAATGTTTAATTGAGCCTTTTGTTGGTGCAGGCTCTATTTTTTTAAATACTGATTATCCCAAGTACATCCTCAACGATATCAACCAAGATCTGATTAATCTTTATCAGATACTTCAGTTGAACCCAGATGCTTTTATTCAAGATGCTAAGACGTTGTTTTGCATTGAGAACAATCAAAGCGAAGTTTATTATCAATTTAGAAAAGAATTTAATGAAAGTTGTGACAGTTACTTTCGCTCATTAATGTTTCTTTATATGAATCGCCATGGCTACAATGGTTTGTGTCGTTATAATAAATCTGGTGGCTATAACGTGCCTTTTGGGAAATACAAAAAGCCTTACTTTCCTGAAGCAGAATTAAACTTTTTTGCAGATAAAGCACAGCAGGCAACATTTGTTTGTGAAGGCTATCGACAAACCTTTACCCGCGCCAATGCTGGTGATGTTATTTATTGCGATCC
>Ga0316207_10001199_pt1 | contig 33341 bp, 28 predicted proteins | sample 6weekpyrite_MG_FD_204943 | JGI IMG/M metagenome (GOLD analysis project Ga0316207, IMG submission 204943) | Microbial mat bacterial communities from mineral coupon in-situ incubated in ocean water Damariscotta River, Maine, United States -... | ecosystem: Environmental > Aquatic > Marine >...
GAAGCCGAACAAGCCAATCAGGCCAAATCGGAATTTTTAGCCACCATGAGCCATGAATTCCGCACGCCGTTGAATGCTATCCTTGGCTTTAGCGAGATGTTGCGGTCGCAATATTTCGGGCCCTTGGGTGCGGACAATTACAAAGACTACGCCAACGATATTCATAACAGCGGCGAACACATGTTGATGCTGGTCAACGACGTGCTGGATATTTCCGCCATTGAAGCCGGTAAAAGAGAAATAGCAAAAGAAGACGTTGATTTGCAGGTGCTGATTACCGACGCCATCCGGAAAATCAGCAAACAGGCCGATGATGCGGATATTACCATTTCTCTGGACATTCCTCAGGATCTGCCCGTGCTTCACGCCGACAAACGCTCGGTGACCCAGATCGTGCTCAATGTTTTGTCCAACGCCGTTAAATACACCGGAGAAAACGGTGAAATCCGTTTGTCGGCGGAAAATTTGGGTGATCATATCCAAGTGACGATAACGGATACCGGCGTCGGTATTGACCCCGATAAACTGGAAAATATTACCGATCCGTTTTATCAGGCCGGGAACGGCGCCCACACGGCGCACGCCGGAACGGGATTGGGGCTGGCCATCGTCAAATCATTGGTCGAAGCCCACGATGGCCGTCTGGAAATCACCAGCACCCTTGGTGAAGGCACCACGGTTACGATTATCCTGCCTGTTTGATCCGGTCTTCAATCCCGGATCAACGGCAACATGCGGGCGTTCCAGCGGCGAATGGCGGCGTCGTCCAGGCGCATGTTGCGATAGCCAAGATTATAAAAATAGACGTAATTAATAGCCGCCCCGGTGCCGCCGAAACAGGTCATTAACAACGGCTGCCCGGGGACAATCATACCGCCCTGTAAAATGGCCGGAACCTGTTTCATATCGAGAAAAATCCGCCCCTCTTTATCATACTGGATATAGTCCATCCACGGCTGGTTCAGGGTTCCGGGAATGCGGCCAAAGCGGGTGTTGGCCGGAAATTTGTCGCGGCCTTCGAAATTGGCCCGGGGACGGCCATCGATAACGGTATAATTTTCCCGAATGGCATAAAGTTCATCCGTTGAAATTTCAAGGGCCGGTAATGGCCGTGCCTTGAATGTGCCGCGATCAGGCTCTGTAAATGTTTCTTCAACAGGATTTCCGGCTTTCAGCCATCCGCTCCAGCCGCCATCAAGCATGGTGACATTGCTGTAACCCAGATAATGGAACAGCCAGTACAGGTAATAGGACCCCAGAATTTCATTGAGATTCTGTCCTTTGTAATAAATCACCACCGTGTCGCCATCGTTGATGCCCAGGCCCTTGATCATTTTTTCAAGTTTTTCCGGGGCATGATGAACCAGCGCGCCGTCTTTGGCCTGATAACGCCAGAATGTTTTGCCGGTCGGGACGGCCCCTGGAATATGACCTTCAAATTCAAACGATGACGGGTCGGACATTTCAATGATTTTTATTTTTTTATCGCCGAGGTGTTCCTTCAGCCACTGTGGACTGACAACGGCACCGGCCTGATCAGCGTAACCTGCGTGGGCCGTCAGCAATGGTCCCCACATCAGGACAAAGACCATAACACCTAAAATTCTGTTCCGCATCGGGCTCAGCCCCCGCCCCGTAAAAACATAGACCGGAATCAGTTTATGATTTTTTGGCAAAAACCACAAATCCCCGGAAAGGCATGATTTTATTTTCAAAAAACCCCCAAAAAAAGTCCCGGAATGATTATCAATTCCGGGATCCAGATTTTTTATGGTCGAACTTGAATTTATCCGTTTGAAATCAGGACGTTATTCATGCTTTTTCTTTTCTTGTTCTTCATCTTCATCTTCCTTGCCCATGTGGCCCATCAGTTTTGTGATATTGTCCGGTATATCGGCCTTGGAAAATTTCTTTTGTTCTTCGGCTGAATGGACAAAGGCAATGATATCGGCAAGCTCGTTGCCGGTAAATTCAATCTGTTCGCCGATTTCATCTTCCTGCATGGCGATCATGGTCGATGCCCCGCGCCACATGCGGGCGGCAAATTCAAACGGGTTCATGACCGGCAACATTTCATTGGCTGTCAAAGGTGGAGCATCTTCGCCGCCGATACCATTGACTGAATGGCAAACAACGCAGCCTTTGCTGGCAAAAAGTTTGCGCCCCCGTGCCGGATCGATATAGGGCAACAAAAATCCGCGTTCCATTTTCATGGCCTGGCCACTCATTTCGCCGGGCGGCATTTTGGATTTCATATCCATACTGGCCGAAGCCACATTCCCGAAAGCTATTGAACCTGCTGCAACGATTGCCGCTGTAACAGTGATTTTGAATAAATTCTTCATTGTTTTCTCCAGACACTGATAAAAAATTAAAGCTAAAAAATTAAAGCGATGGTTTGCTATAGATTGTTTCCGCTTTCGTTTCTTTGATTCATGTCAATTTCTGAAGGACCGGGTTCTGAAAGACCGGGATCGTTTCATTAATGCAGAAATTGCAAAACTTATAGTTAATCTAGCACCTGTCTGGCATTTCCGCTATCCTCTATTTTCCGGTCATCAATCAAAAAATATTCAATTTTGACCGGAGAAAACCAAATCATGGCTAAAAACCTGCTTCGCATAGACACATCGTCACGACCGGAAAGAACATCAGCGTCGGATCACGGCGGATCTTATTCAAAAGAAATGGCGAGCCATCTTGTCAACTGCATGACGGCACGGTATCCGGATATGGATATCGTTGACCGCGATCTTTTGCAGACACCCCTGCCTCATCTTTCCAACAACACTATTAAGGGCTTTTTCACGCCCGATCATTTGCTAACGGATGATTTGGCGACAGCAACGGCGTTGTCCGATGTGCTGATCGGTGAAATCATCACGGCCGATATCCTGGTGATTTCCATGCCCATCTATAATTTTTCCGTGCCTTCCCGGTTCAAGGCATGGATAGATCAAATCGTCCGCATGGGACGAACTTTTGCCTATGAAGACGGCAATTTTCGGGGTTTGCTTGAAAACAAACAGGCCTACATTTGTTATGCCTATGGTGCGCCAGGGTATTTGAATGACGGCCCCTTGTCGGGCTATGATTTCATGGCGCCCTATGTCAAAATGATCCTGAATTTTATCGGTATCACCGAAATTACAGCTTTTGCCATGGAGGCCACCACCGCAGATGAAGCCACCGTCCAATCCGAACAGGACAAAGCTTTTGCCCTGATCAACGACCATTTTCAAAAATCCGTTCATGTTTCCTGAAAATCAAAGGAGTTTTTATGCCCATCAATCTTGCCAACAAAACCGCCCTGATTACCGGCGCCGGGCGCGGCATCGGCAAAGCGGCGGCTTTCAAGCTGGCCGAACACGGTGCCAATGTGGTGCTGTCGGCCCGCGACGTTTCCAAAGTTGAAGCCCTTGCCGGTGAAATCGGGGATCGGGCCTTGGCCGTGCAATGCGACGTCATACGATATGGCGATGTTGAAGGTGCCGTTCAAGCGGCGGTTGATCATTTCGGTGGGCTGGATATTCTGGTTAACAACGCTGGCACCATCGAGCCAATTTCACCGCTTGCAACATCCGATCCCGATCAATGGGACCGGGTCATTGATATCAATGTCAAAGGGGTTTACCATGGCCTGCGCGCGGCCTGTCCGGTGATGCAGGAAAATGGCGGCGGTGTGATCATCAATATTTCATCTGGTGCCGCCACCAGCGCCCTTGACGGTTGGAGCCACTATTGTGCCAGTAAAGCCGCCGTGTTGTCATTAACCCGGTGCGCGCACAAAGAATGGGCTGATCAGGGCATACGTGTTGTCGGGCTGTCCCCGGGAACGGTGGCGACGGATATGCAAACGGCCATTAAATCATCGGGTATCAATCCGGTCAGCCAGCTTGACTGGTCCGATCACATCCCGCCGGATTGGGTCGGCGAAGCCATTTCCTGGCTGGCAACGGATGCCGGGCGTCCTTATGACGGCGATGATTTTTCCCTGAAAACCGACGAAGGCCGCAAGGCCGTCGGGCTGATTTAATGTCGGGGTCAAACCAGAATGTCACTTGATGAACTTTTGCGGCGTATCCGGGCCTGTAAAATTTGTCAGGCCGGTTTGCAGGACGGTGTGCGTCCGGTTTTACAGGCAAATTCATCGGCCCGTATTCTTGTCGCCGGACAGGCACCGGGGCGCAAAGTGCATCAAAGCGGTGTGCCTTTTGACGACGCCAGCGGCGAGCGGTTGCGGCAATGGATGGGCATGGACCGGGACGTGTTTTATGATCCTGAAAAGGTTGCCATTCTGCCGATGGGGTTTTGTTATCCGGGAACAGGCAAATCCGCTCGACGGCGTTGACCGCATCACGAAAATTCGTGACGAGCGGAACCGATACCTTAGCAACGATGAGCGTAAAGCATTGTTGAAGGCCTGCAAGGCCAGCGACAACAAGCAACTCTAGGCCACAAGGCGACCGTCAAGAGCCTCGCTCCTTTTGGAGTGAGTATCTTTTTTTCATGGTTGGCATTGTCAAAAGTTGGACATAAAGTGTAATAATAAGTACGTCACTTTTGTTGCAAAAGTGATGTAAGTCGTGTTAATCTTGCCTAACGGGAAATTAGAACGTATAGCGAACAACTGGCATGATGAAACGAACTGGTAAGAGAAGCATGCAGAACTTAATCCGCAAGACGGTAAGCGTCAGTCCCGATGACTACTCGTCGTTTAAAAAATTAGCCAAAGATACTGATGTTTCCGTATCGTGGCTTCTACGCCAAGCAATGCGGGACTTTTTGGAACGATACGGGGAGCAAGGCCAGCCTGAATTGGCACTACGCCTTGGTTCACGGCGATAAATTAAATTAAGGAAAAATGCCTACTGGGCAAAACAGAAATCTACATAAAGGATAAAACATGGTCCAGTGTATAAGTATTTTTTCAGGGGCTGGAGGCCTTGATGTCGGCGCTCATAGTGCGGGCGCGAACATTGTTGCTTGCGTAGAGAATGACCCTGACGCAGCACAAACTCTACGCCTTAATCATGTGCATTTGAACGCTGATATTTTGGAGAAAGACATTCAAGATGTGAACTTTGAGCAGTTGAGTGGCATTGCTGATTCAATTTTGATAGGCGGGCCACCCTGCCAGCCATTTTCAAAGAATGGTTACTGGGTTCGCAATGACAATCGTCTTATTCAGGATGATCCTCGCAATCTTCTTGGGCAATTTCTTCGAGCGCTATCGGAAGTGCGGCCCAAGGGTTTTTTATTCGAAAACGTGGAAAGCATTTTACACCCCACCAACAAAGAGGAATTTCTTCGCTTTGTAGCAAATGCCGAGGCACTAGGGTATCGTTGCACTCAGTTCAAAACCAATGCAGCAGATTTCGGAATTCCTCAAAAGCGCAAGCGTGTTTTTGTCTTTGGCGTGCTCGGAGCAAAGAGATCAATTCCGGTTCCGAAAGCCACTCATTCGGATCACAGCAAAAAAAGATTTGATAATAAGCTTCCTAATTATTTTGGAGTTGGTTCGTTCATCCAAAAATTCGACAAGCCGCACTATGCAGAGCCGCAGGAAGATGCCAGTCAGGGAACCTATTTTCATGAATTGACACATGTTCCTGCTGGCAAAAACTACATTGCTCTCTCAAAGTTATCTGATTACGACGGACGCACTTTTAGGCCTGGAGGTAGATTTTGGAACTTCTTGCACAAACTGCATCCAGATCAACCCTCAATCACCATCGCTGCACAGCCAGGACCATGGGTTGGCCCGTTCCACTGGACTAATAGGCGGCTACGAGTACCCGAGATTGCAGCTATTCAGACATTTCCGGAAAATTACAAATTCGCAGGAAATCGACGTTCAATCCAGAAACAGATAGGCAATGCTGTTCCCTGTATTCTAGCTGAAAAGATGGTAAAGCATTTGATGGAAGAAGCTATATGACGCTTGATAAATCCCTCCTATATCACTTTGTCCGAGATGCTCTGGGGCCATATTCAGAGGACTTTTCAGTTAGGGACAAACGGAACCCTGCAACGATTTTCCTCAATGGCGATCTGTACTCTATTCATATTTCCTATGTACACGACTCCGGCAATCACCGTGACAATGAGGATGAAGTCCGCATCCAAATATCCCGCGCATTAATTGAGGAGCAGCGCCAACGTCAAAAGGCAGGGCAACGTATAGCCTTTATCGGTTTTTTTGAGGGAGGAAAAACTTTCGTGGCATGGGACCCGCGCCATGTCTTCTCACTTCAGGCCAACACTGTGGTTTCAGTGTACGCAAGACAATCCCAGGAAGGTCGAGTAGAAACGCAATCAGCGGCTGTTCACCAGTTTAATGCTCGATTGTTGCAAGAAACCAGCTTCGCAATTGCTTTGCCATCGAATGCTCTTGGTTTTTATCTGGAAAACATCGCCCATTTCCATCGTATTAAATCAGAAGATAGCATCCAATCTTTAATCCGGGGACATGATGAAATTCTGGCTGATAACGCCCGTGGCATCAGTGGAGATTTTGAATTAGAGCAGGAAGAAGAAAGGGAACGCTTCACCATTACTCGCAAGGCGTACCCTCGTGATCCGCGCTTCAAAAAGCATGTGCTAGCTGCTTATGATCGTGCTTGCTGTGTTTGCAATCGCCAACTGGCAATCGTGCAAGCGGCCCATATCATACCCCATTCAGTACCTGATTGTCCAAACACCGTGAACAACGGCTTAGCATTGTGCATTGAGCATCACCGTCTCTATGACGATGCCCTGCTGTTGCCTGGGCCGGATCGCCGCCTAGTCTTCAATGACGAGCGAGCCGAATATTTGCGTCAAACAAAACAAGAAAGAGGCCTCGATGAGATTGCAGCAAAACACGGCCAGGAATTCAGTGTACCTGAACTCGCCGAATATCATCCCTCAGACGACTATCTGCAACAGGGATTGGAGATCAGAATGGGCTAGCGACCTCTCCAGCCTTATGCATAAGGTCGAGGATGCGGAACAGGCCCTATCCTACATTTCCCCCTGTGGTTCTGAAGCTGCTCGAAAGAAGTTGGGTTCCTACTACACCCCAGCCGATGTGTCCTTGTTTTTTTGGGCTGAGTTCCTAGCCTTGAATGGCTTGGAAGATAGTAAACACATCGCAGATTTTTGGGGAAGGCATCACTTCATCGAGCCGTCAGCAGGAGCAGGAGCCCTCGTTCTAGCCCTGCTTAAAAAAGGCGGGGAACTTGGGCTTTCCCTCCATCAATTAGCAGCAACCGAACTCACTATCATCGACATAAACCAAGCTGCGTTGGACTTCGTGCAGGAACAACTTTCCTGGCTGGAAAAGCGATGGAGTATATTTTTTTCAAATATTCGGTACGTTTGTAGTGATTTCCTAGATTGCACCCTTCCTATATCACCTCGGGTACCCTTGTTTTTTGGCAATCCCCCATTCGTGACCAACCCAAGGGGGAGCGATTGGAAAAACCTCTTTGCTGATTTCCTTGATCGTTCCCTTCGGCAAAGCGGACCAGAGGGTCTATGTCATTTCATTCTACCAGTTTCCATTGCCTTCAGTCGTGACTATGCAAGACTTCGCGAGAAGATAAGAGAGACTGGCAAAAGTGTGGCTATATCAAGCTTCGATAACATCCCTGACACACTGTTCCCAAGTGGCAAACCAAAGCATACAAACACGAACAAAGCAAATAGCCAGAGATGCTCTATCTTGACAGTTTTTCCAGAGAATACGCCTCGGGTTTTAGCAACTAGAATGCATCGTTGGAGCAAAAACGAACGGCAAAAACTTCTTTCATCACCGCCAAGATATCACGACGTAACGGATTGTGGTCTCAATGAACAATTCCTTCGTCCCGAAAATGAACTCATTATCCACTATCTTAATAATTCAAGAAATGACCCGAGATTCCACACGCTACTTTCCGATAAGGGGCCCTATAGCCTGTTCGTAGCATCCGTTGCCAGGAACTTCATCGGATTCAGAGAATGTTCTTCCTCAAGTGTTCATCACTTGCGATTCGATACTGAAAAAGCTGCGTACTCGGCTCTGCTCATTCTCTCATCTGACCTGTTTCTGGACTATTGGCGTTCTGTTGGAGATGGATTCCATGTCACCAAAACAAATATTATGGAGTTTCCACTGCACAGCAAACTAATGAAGCTAATTGGAACCAAGACTTCGAAGGGAAAGGGCATGTGGGAAAAACGCATGGACTTCGCCAAAACCAAACGGCACCCAGGTGGAATGACTGTATCGTATGACTTCAGTCCGTCCGCTCTATCATTATTGGGTCGGCGAAGCCATTGCCTGGCTGGCAACGGATGCCGGGCGTCCTTATGACGGCGATGATTTTTCACTGAAAACCGACGAAGGCCGCAAGGCCGTCGGGCTGATTTAATGTCGGGGTCAAACCAGAATGACACTTGATGAACTGTTGCGGCGTGTCCGGGCCTGTAAAATTTGTCAGACCGATTTGCAGGACGGTGTACGACCGGTTTTACAGGCAAATTCATCGGCCCGTATTCTTGTCGCCGGACAGGCACCGGGGCGCAAAGTGCATCAAAGCGGTGTGCCTTTTGACGACGCCAGCGGCGAGCGGTTGCGGCAATGGATGGGCATGGACCGGGACGTGTTTTATGATCCTGAAAAGGTTGCCATTCTGCCGATGGGGTTTTGTTATCCGGGAACAGGAAAATCCGGTGACTTGCCGCCGAGAACGGAATGCGCGCCGGAATGGCGACGGCACTTGCTGTCCCGGTTGCCGCATATCAAACTGACACTGGTCATCGGCATGTATGCCATGAAATATCATATTGAAGATAATCCATACGCCACCATCACGGAAACGGTCAAAGCGTGGCGGGATTTTTCACCGGAAATGCTCTAGTCCCCGCAACAATATCTGGCTTCGTAAAAATGACTGGTTTGAAACCGATATTGTGCCGCACCTGAAAACACGGGTGCAACAAAGCCTTCGTAGCGACTAACTCTGTTTTTTTGGCAGCTTCCGGAAAGGCGTTCATGTCTTAGGGGCCGGACAATAGGAGAGATGGCTGGGGCGGGAGGATTCGAACCTCCGAATGCCGATATCAAAAACCGGTGCCTTAGGCCACTTGGCTACGCCCCATCTCGTCAAATCCGGCGGCACCATAAGCGTTAATATGGCTCCCTGCAAGACCTAAAACAGGTCTCCGTCCATGCAGGCTCAGGCTTGTGCGTTTAACCGGGTCGGTGTGATCCACCAGCCGGATTGGCGGGCTTTTAATTCCGTGGCTGCGGCATTTGCTTCAGTGGCGTTGTTGAACAGGGCAAAACAGGTCGCACCGCTGCCGGACATGCGGGCCAGTTGACAGCCGGGAAGCCGGTTCAGGTGATCCAGCACAGTCGCGATTTCAGGATGCTGCGTAATGGCCGGTGCCATTAAATCATTGCCCGTTTGCCGTAACAGGGCAAATAATTGTTCCCTGTCAAGCGGGTTTTGGCCCCAGTTGAACGGTTTTGAAAACCGCCCGGCCAATGCTTTGAATACAGATGGGGTCGATACCGCAATGCCGGGATTGACCAGCAGGGCGGCAAGGGCCGGGAAAATCGGGGCGTTTTTTAACTGTTCCCCGATGCCGCCCATGATTTGGGCCTTTGCCGCCATACAGACCGGAACATCGGCCCCCAGCGCGAGGGCGATGTCGTCAATCGTTTCCTTATTGATACGGATTCGCCAAAGTTGCGAAAGCGCGTTCAGGGTCGCTGCCGCATCGGCCGAGCCGCCGCCAATGCCCGAAGACAATGGCAGGGATTTGGTCAAGTGTATGGCTGCGCCTTGACGACACGCCGCCGCGTTTTGCAAGGCGCGCGCCGCCCGGAGAACCAGATTGTCATCATTGCCGGTAAGCCCGTCCGAAAAGGGTCCGGACAGTTCAAGCGACAATGTGTCCCCGGTTTCGACAACAATCCGGTCATGAACGTCGGCAAAGACAACCAGACTGTCCAGGGTATGATAACCGTCGTCCCGTTTTCCGGTAACCAGAAGATTAAGGTTGATCTTGGCCGGAGCGGACCATGAAATCATGGCCGGTGCCTACCCGTTATCGGGGGCTGCGGATGATTTGACCGCGCTCGGTGCCGGTGCCGGGTCTTTCAGACCGTTCCTGATTTTAAGCCGGATTGATTTTTCATTGTCTTTTTCAGGCTTCATCAACAAGGCCCGGTTCCATTGAAAACGGGCTTCGATGGTGCGGCCCACACGCCAATAGGCATCGCCCAAATGATCGTTGATGACCGGGTCCGCCGGCACCAGTTCGATGGCTTTTTCCAGTTCCTGTACGGCTTCCGGGTAGCGCATCAATTTGTAGTAACCCCAGCCAAGGCTGTCGATAATGTATCCGTCCCGGGGCCGTAATTTGACGGCTTTTTCGATCATGGCAATGGCTTTGTCCAGATTTATGCCTTTGTCGATCCATGAATACCCGAGATAATTCAGAACAAACGGCGCATTCGGCTCCAGCTTGAGGGCGGCCAGTAAATCTTTTTCGGCCCGTTTCCACTGTCCGCTGCGTTCCAGTGAAATGCCCCGGGAATAAAGGGTTCGCCAAAATCGTTTGTCCGGGGTGCCGATGCGCCTCAGGGCTGCGTCATAGGCTTTGATGGCTTTTTCGTCCTGTTTGCGGATGCGCATGATATTGCCCAGCAATAACGCCGGGCTGATCCAGTGGGGATTTTCGGAAATCATTTTTGTCAGCCGGGCTTCGGCTTTGTCCAAATCGCCCTTGCGGTCTTCAAGCACGGCTATTTCCAGACCGGCCTGCCAGTAATAAGGCGAATCGGCCGGAATGCCCTGTAAAAGTTTGATGGCTTTGTCCGTGGCATAGGGTGCGGTGTAAAGTTTTGCCAGTAAAATCCTGCCCGGCACCAGATCCGGGTTCAGATACAGGACCAACTGGCTGATCAGCCGGATCAAAGACCGGTTTTGTGAACGTTCGATAATCCGCGCCACATCGAGAAGGGCGTAGGCAATCCCTTGTTTGACGGATTGAATGGCCGGACCCGGTTTGGTTTTGCCGTCGATCATGGCGTCGATATCATTGAAAAAACGGCTGTCCGGTTGACCGGCTTTGGCCGCCTTGAGGACGGCTTTGGCTTCATCAACGTTACCGGATTTCAAATCAACGCGGATCAAATCCCGGCTGATGCGCGCTGATAATACGCCGTTTGGCCAGCCAAGGTCGCGGAAGTTTCCCGCCGCCTTGTCAAACCGTCCGGCCATTTCATTGATCAGGCCGCGGTGCACATTAAACAGGTTGCCAAGGGCCGATTGTTTGCCGGAATCGAGAGTTTTCAAGGCCAGATCCGTTTTGTTGTCGGCAGCCAGAAGCCATGCTTTGAACAGTTGTGTCGTATAGGCACCGATCCCGGTTGTTGCAAACAAATCAAGACGTTTGCGGGCCTGTTCCGGTTTGCCGTCGGTCACCAGAAAAACAATTTTTGCCAATTGCGCGGTCTGGTCTTTGGGATATTCTGAAATAATTTTATCGTTGAGACGTCTCGCCCATTCCATCTCGCCTTCTATCAGAAACAGCGTATGGGCCCGGGACAGGATATCCGTTGAGACGCTATCGATAACGGCGTCGTCGGCAAAGATTTTTTTATAAAAAAAGACTGCTTTTGAGTAATCGCCGAGATTTTCAGCAACCCGGGCCGATAAATATTCGCCCAAAATGTCTGTTTCCCCACGGGCATGGGACAACGGTGCCGATGCCAGTAACAACAACGCTGATATAATCAATGCCGATAAAGCCTTGAACGACCGGGTATATCCTTTGATAAAATCGAAGCACTGTATCTGGATCATTAAAATGTCTTTCATGGCTGGTCATGCGGTTTTTCTGTATGTGTGGCGAATGGGTTACATGTTGGGATAGTTGGGACCGCCACCGCCTTCGGGCACACACCAATTGATATTTTGTGATAAATCCTTGATATCACAGGTTTTGCAATGCACGCAATTTTGCGAATTGATTTGCAGAACCGGATGGTCGTTTTCTTCAATGAATTCATAGACACCGGCCGGACAAAACCGTTGTTCCGGCCCGGCATAGTCTTTGAAATTTACATCAACGGCAAGGGCGGGGGCTTTCAATTTAAGGTGAACAGGCTGGTTTTCCGCATGATTGGTGTTGGAAATAAAGACCGATGACAAGCGGTCAAAGGTTACCTTGCCGTCGGGTTTCGGGTAATCAATGGGCTCGCATTCAGACGCTTTTTTCAAGGCTTTGTGGTCTTCCCTGTGCTTGAATGTCCACGGCGCGCGGCCACGGAACAGATAGGTATCAAGGGCGGAATACACAAGACCGGCCCAGAAGCCCCGGTGGAAACTGGGGCGAATGTTGCGCACTTTGTAGAGTTCGTCCCACACCCATGATTTCAGCACGGCGTCGGTGTAGGCGGGCAAGCCGTCCTTTGGCGGATGATCCGATGTGATGGCATCAAAAACGGCTTCGGCGCCGAGCATGGCGGTTTTCATGGCCGTGTGCGTGCCTTTGATTTTCGGCACATTCAAAAAGCCCGCCGTGCAACCAATCAAGGCCCCGCCCGGGAATTCCAGCCCCGGGACCGATTGATAGCCGCCTTCATTCAAAGCCCGTGCGCCATAAGAAATGCGTTTGCCGCCTTCGAACGTGGGGCGGATCGCCGGATGGTTTTTGAAACGCTGCATTTCTTCAAACGGGCTGAGATAAGGGTTGCTGTAATCAAGGCCGACGACAAAGCCGACGGCGACCTGGTTGTCTTCGAGATGATAAATAAAAGACCCGCCATAGGTGTCGCTTTTCATCGGCCAGCCGGTGCTGTGGACAATGCGTCCGGGATGATGGTTTTCCGGGGCAACTTCCCACAATTCCTTGATGCCGAGGCCAAAGGTTTGCGGCCCTGACTTGCCACCTTCCGGATGGCGGTCACGCAGATTGAATTTTTCAAACAACTGTTTGGTTAACGATCCCCGGCAACCTTCGGAAAACAGGGTATATTTGGCGTGCAGTTCGACGCCCGGCTCGAAATTGCTGCCGGGGCTGCCGTCTTCGTTCAGACCCATGTCGCCTGTGGCGATGCCTTTGACTGTGTCGTCATCATGGTAAAGAATTTCAGCAGCGGCAAACCCCGGGTAAATCTCGGCACCCATGGCTTCGGCCTGTTCCCCGAGCCAGCGACAGAAATTTCCCAGACTGATGATGTAGTTGCCGTGATTGTTCATTTGTGGCGGGGTCGGTAATCTGAAAGCCCTGTTTTTTGTCAGATACAGAAACCGGTCATCGGCCGCAGGCGTTTTCAAAGGCGCGTCCATATTTTTCCAGTCCGGCAGCAATTCATCCAGAGCCCGGGTTTCGACAACGGCACCGGATAAAATATGGGCTCCGATTTCGGAACCTTTTTCGACCACGCACACGCCGAGTTCACGGTTTTGTTCGCTTGCCAACTGCATCAACCGGATGGCCGCGCTTAAACCGGACGGGCCGCCGCCAACGATGACGACGTCAAATTCCATGGATTCGCGCGCCGGGCGATCTGTTGTTTGTTTTTGATCAGGGTTGTCTGTTGTGGTATTTGTCATGGGAACATCTCTATAATTGTAAATCAAACAGATAATGCATGTTAAAATATTATGGGTCCCTGCCTGTGTTTATATCATGTTGTCCCGGCTTGTCGATGGTCCGATTATCCAGTGGAAAAAACGGACTTCGGTGTGGTTTCATCTCTGTGTTCTGTGATAAGGTCCGGCCATGTCCAATGTTGAATCCATAAAAAGCCTGATGCAGTGGTATCTGGACGCGGGCGTTGATGAAACCATCCAAAATCAGCCGTTCGACCGGTTTCAGGCTTTTCGCCAACAACAGGCTGAAAGCCCGGCCCCGGTTCCGGATTTGAAAAAAACCGGTTCCCGGACACAAATCAAAAAGCCGCTTGCAAAATCCTTAAACGGCGGCGAGGTCGAAAACGGTATCCATAACGCCATTGCACTGGCAAAATCGGCGGCGACGGTCAAAGCACTGGCAAATGCCTTACAGGACTTTGACGATTGTGCCCTGAAAAAAACGGCAACAAATCCGGTGTTCATGGACGGGCCTTCCGATGCCAGGGTGCTGTTGATCGGCGACGCGCCGGGGGCGGATGAAGACCGCCGGGGAAAACCGTTTGTCGGGCCGGGTGGGCAGTTGCTGGATAAAATGCTGAAATCCATCGGCCTTGATCGCAAGGGCGTGGCGACAACCAACACCGTTTTCTGGAGGCCGCCCGGGAAACGTACGCTAAAACCACAGGAAATGGCTATGTGCATGCCTTTTGTTGAACGGCTGATTGAGCTTGTTGAGCCGGATGTGCTGGTTATTCTGGGCGGAACAGCGGCCAATTGTTTGCTCGGAAAATCCGAAGGCATCGGCAAACTGCACGGACGCTGGACGAACTATTCAACCCCCGGCCTGTCCCATCCGGTTGATGTGATGGTCATCCATCATCCAGATTATCTGATAAAAACACCCCGGCACAAACGCAATGCCTGGGCTGATTTGCTGAAACTGAAACAGCGGCTGGATGAAAAAGACCCACGTTCGCAGGCTGGCTGATCTATATCTTGATCATATTTTGTATTAAGGTACAGCTTGTTGTGGGATGGTTTATGTATCGATAAGGTCATTTATCATAGTTTTTGTTGTCGGGCCTGTAAAAATTGGCTATACAGACAGTCCTGAGGGGTAAATATATAAAAAATGCAAAAACGTATGACTGTATCAATATGACATATCGAATTTGGGGGCAATTACCGCGGATCAGTGCGGTTTTTTTTGTGGCGACTTTTTTTTCGGCCACAGTGGCGGGTTTGAATGCATCCGCCGTGGCCGAAGATCTGGGCCGGCCGGTTATCAATTCTGTCCCCCCCGGCGATGCTGAAGCCGATGCGATCACGCCGTTACCACAAATTTTGTCGCGTCAGGATCAGGTCCTGTACGAACAGATTTTCGCCCTTCAGGCCAAAGGTTTGTGGAAACGGGCCGACCGCCTGATTGCCAAACTGGATAACAAGGATTTACTGGGCCATGTGTTGGCCCAACGCTATCTGCATCCGACAAAATACCGCTCGCACTATAAAGAACTGAAAAACTGGATGGCGTCCTACGCCGATCTGCCGCAGGCCCGGCAAATCTATAAACTGGCTCTGCGCCGGAAGCCGAAAAACTGGCGCTCTCCGGTGCCTCCGAAAAACCTGAAACGTGGGACCCGGTCAAAAACCGTTTATTCATCCCGGTCACGGGCGGTTCCCGGAAAACGCCGCAGCAGAACAGAAGCCCGCGAAGTGCGGCGTATAAAACGGCAAGTCAAAGGGTTGTTGCGCCGTGGCTATACGCTGGCCGTCAAACGGATGCTGCTGGATAAAAAATTGAAACGCCGGTTCAGCCCGGCTGAATTTGACCAGATGAAGGCCCAGTTGGGTCGGGCCTATTTTTCCGCCGGACGCGATCAATGGGCGTTGAAATGGTCGGAAGAAGCGGCCAAACGTTCCGGAAAATACATTTTGAATGCATATTTTACCGCCGGACTGGCGGCGTGGCGATTGGGCGATTTTGAAAAAGCCGCCCGCCATTTTGAAGCCGCGACAGCAGAAGACGGAGGCGATACTTGGTTTCATTCCGGTGCGGCGTTCTGGGCGGCCCGGGCCAACCTGATTGCCCGCAAGCCTGAAAAAGTTATTGCCTTTCTGAACAAGGCCGCTGTGCATCCCAGAACCTTTTACGGTATGCTGGCAAGGCGAATGCTGGGCCGGGAAATGGATTACCGCTGGCAATTGCCGAAATCCGGCGGTGATGTCATGGCCCGGGTTCTGGCAACAAAACGCGGACAAAGGGCGGCGATGTTGTTGCAGGTCGGCGAAGTGCGCAGTGCGGAACGGGAATTACAGGCCCTTGCCTATGGTGCCGACGAAGCCATGGCCGAAGGTTTGCTGGTGATGGCGGCCAGAGCCAAACTGGCATCATTGGCAATCCGTCTGGATTCCAGACTGTACCCGTCAGGCGGCGGTTTTGACCGTGCCGCCTACCCGGTTCCGGATTGGCAGCCGAAAGACGGTTTTCGCGTTGACCGGGCTTTGATCTATGCCTTGGTGCGACAGGAATCACGCTTTAATCCCAAAGCCAAAAGCGGCGCCGGGGCGCGGGGTTTGATGCAATTGATGCCGGGCACGGCAAGTTTTGTCGCCGGCGACAGGGCTTACCGTCGTTCGAAACGAAAAAAACTCTATACGCCTGAAGAAAACCTAAAACTCGGGCAAAAATATATTGAAATCCTGCTGGGTGACGAGCGTATCAAGGGCGATTTGTTTTTGATGGCGGCGGCGTGGAACGGCGGCCCCGGCAATCTGAACAAATGGCGGCGCAATACGGATTATATGGATGATCCGCTGTTTTTTATCGAAAGTATCCCGTCCCGGGAAACACGCATCTTTATTGAACGTGTGCTGTCGAATTTATGGGTTTACCGCGATCAGCTTGGACAGCCAACCCCGTCGCTGGACCGTATCGCTGCGGGCAACTGGCCGGTTTACAGGGCGCTCGGTCAACAGGGCGTCGAAGTGGCTGAAAATGAATAACGCCCGGGATTTCGTCGCCGTTAACATTGCCGTTGTCACCGTATCCGACAGCCGCACGCCGGAAACCGATAAATCCGGCTCCATTCTGGTTGAGCGTCTTCAGGATGCCGGTCACAATCTGGCGGACCGGGCTATTGTCAAGGATGAAATTCCTTTGCTCGAAGCCTGCTTTAAAAAATGGATTGCCGAGCCGATGGTGGATGTGGTGCTGGCAACGGGTGGCACCGGGTTGACGGGACGCGATGTCACGCCCGAAGCGGTGGCCCGTGTGGCTGAAAAAGACATCCCCGGATTTGGTGAATTGTTTCGCTGGATCAGCTATCAGAAAATCAAAACATCGACCATTCAGTCCCGGGCTACGGCGGCCGTTGCCGGGGGTACGTATCTGTTTGCCTTGCCGGGATCGCCGGGGGCGTGCAAGGACGCGTGGGATGAAATTCTGGTGCATCAACTGGATATACGGCACAAACCCTGTAACTTTGTTGAAATCATGCCGCGTCTGACGGAACACCTTGATCCCTGATCAATTCCGCTTTTTTAAATCGCCCCCGGTATCAATATCGGAAAGCTGTTTGGCAAAACCGACCGTGACCGATGGCGGCAATGGATCAAGTGTATCCTTTAAGGCAAATTCCGTTGACCAGCGTACATTTTTAAAAAGTTCCGGCAAACGCGGCCGCCTGTTGCAGCCAACCAGCCAGTAACCACCGTCATCGGCCGGGCCAAAAACACAGCGTTTGTGTCCCAGAATTTTAAAGGCCCGGTCAATATAGCAGGCGCGAATATCCGGGATATCGGCACCGATGATGATCACCGGCCCGGGCGGCAGGTTTCTGAAAATCCGCTGCATGCGGCATCCGAGATCACCGCTTCCCTGTGCAATAAACGGAATGCGGGGTGTCATCAGACCGGTTCGCCACGGCGGGTGTTGATGTATGGCCCGGTCCGGGGTCAGGGCCAGCACGGTTTTCCAGCGCCGGTTTTTTGTCAACGTGCTGACGGTGCGGGATAAAATGTGGCGGTAAAAATTCCACGCCGCCACCCTGCCGATGTCCTTTGCCAGCCGGGTTTTGACGCGTCCCATGCGCGGTTGTCTGGCGAAAATAATCAAATGGTTGTTCAGCATGTCCCGATCAATCATAAAACCGTTTGATGGTGATAGGGGATACCCCTGCGAAGTATGATCCCAGACACAACAGATTACGCAGGGGCCGCATCAGGTAGCCATCTTTTTCATAGCGCTCGGCACCGGTCAACAAAGCCAGCGGCAAATCATCAAGCCGGGTTTTGCCGATGCGTCTGATCAGATCGACATCTTCCATAATGGGGACATCCCGGTAACCGCCAAGATGATCGTAAAAGGCTCTGGATATCAAAAGCCCCTGATCCCCGTAGGGCAGACCCAAAGTCTTTGCCCGCCAGTTGGCCAGTTTTTCAACGCGCCGGGCGTTGGCATCGGTGGTTTCAAGGGCGAAATGGAAATAAGCTGCGCGGTAGGTGTTGTGGCTGTTTTGTATGAAATTTTTGATGACGGCGCTCCAGCCCGGCAACAAGCGGCTGTCGGCGTGCAAAAACAGCATCCAGTCACCGATGCCGGTATTGGCGCCACGGGATAATTGCGGTCCCCGTCCCTTGGGCGATGTGATAAACCGGGCGCGGTTTTGTGTGCACAGGATTTCCGTTTGATCATCCGATCCCCCATCGGATACGATGATTTCATCAACCACATCGGCTTCGTTCAGGGATTTAAGCAAGCCCTCAAGTTGATCAGAACTGTTCAAAGTCGGAATGATGACGCTGAGCATGGACGTTACTGTTTCTTCAGGTCACGGGCGATGAACCGGGCCGGGTGAATGGCGTGCATTAAATGTTCCGCCACCGGGGCCGGGGTGGCAAACAGTGTTGCGACAACGGCTTCTGCGGCCAGCAAGGCGGTCTGAAAGCCCCGGGAACCAAGGCCGGTCAAACAGTATAGCCCCGGCTGGTAACGGCCGGGCGGGTAATCGCTCGCGGCCTTGCCATGATGCAGGTCGGTGTAATGGTGTTGGTAAAAATCTTCATCCGGAACTGCGCCTGCGATCACCAGACGGTCCGCCGTGGTCGCCCGTAAGGATGCCCGCCCGTCGTTTGGTAAATCCTGACACAGTGGCGCCAGAGCCGGGATTTTTTCGGCCAGTAAATCCAGATTGCATTGATGGCTGGATTGTTGCAAGGCGGGCCAGCTGTCGTTGGCAAGGCCGTCCGGCCAGTCCTCGAATGTGGCGCCGATGATGTGCGGGGTGTTGCCGTTGAAGGCCGGGGTGATATAGCCGCCAAATGTCACCGGGGCCAACAGGTTTTTGCTGACGGTATCCGGCTCGAGATATGAAATCTGTCCGCGTTTGGGATTGACGGGGAAGCCGTCCCCGGGCAACAGACGATTGCAATCCAGTCCATTGGCAAGGATAACCAGCGGCGTTTCCATGACGCATGTGCCCTGACCATCAAATAATGCCCAGCCGTCATCGGTTTTTTGCAGATGTTCGATAAAACAGTTGGCCCGTAAAGGTGTATCCCCGATCAAGGCCGTGCAAAAAATTTTCGGATCGATACAGCCTGCGCCTTTGAACCACAGGGCATCGGCGTTGATATCAATTCCGGCCAGTTTGCTGGCGTGCTGTTTCAATACAAACTCCATGTGGCTTCCGGGCAGGGCAAAAGTGTCGGCCAGCTTTCTTTGTCGCCGGGCGTCGCGGTCATGGAGCGGCAACGCCAACAGACCTTTTTCATCTCCGGGGCGGACTTTGAACCCTTGTGCGGTAAGGGCGTCCAAAGTGTTCAGGGTGTGTAAATAGGCCCCGGCGTGAAACTGGCCGGGGGCGCTGTTGTCGGTGGTCAGGCGCGGATGCAGAATCCCGACCGGGTTGCCCGAAGCCCCGGCGGCGGGACCATTTTGTTGATCAAATATTGTCACATCGGCACCGCTTTGCCTTAACGCATAGGCCATGGCCGCGCCGCCAATGCCGGCACCGATAATGGCGATGGCGGTATCCCGTGGCTGCGGCGGTGGTGGGCTGAACCACGGTGCCGTTGACGGTTTGGCCGCTGTTTCAGGAAATGTTCCCTGCAAACAGTCGCGACGGCGCATCAATCCGGGCCGGGTGTTAAATATAATCCCGGCGTCGTTCAAGGCGTCACAGATTTTTGTCGCTGATGAATAAGTGGCCAGTCCGGCCCCCGGTTTGGCATGGCGTGACAGGAGTTTAAAAAGCTCCGCTGTCCACATTTCCGGATTACGGGTCTGCGCAAATCCGTCCAGATAACAACCGTCAAACTGTGTCTCGGGGCTTAGAGTCTCGAGCATGTCCAGGATATCGCCGTATAACAGCGTTAACCGCACCCGGCCCCGATCCAGCACCAGACGGTGATACCCCGGATGCAGGGGCGGTAGATTTTCTGCCAGCTGCTGTCTGGAATTTCCCAGTTCATCGAATGGCCGGGTGGCTTTTAAAATGTCGTCTGCGGTCAATGGAAAGGCTTCAACGGCCAGATAATGCAGCCGGAATGACGGGCTTGCGCTTTGTTTCCAGTTGACCCAGGTGTTGAGGAAGTTGACCCCGGTTCCGAAGCCAGCCTCGAAAATGGTGAAATCCGCTTTGTTCTGCCAGACGCCCGGCGCGCCGATACCGTTCAGAAAAACATGGCGGCTTTCAGCAAGGGTGTTTTCGCTGACAAAATATTTATCGGAAAACGTCGTTGATTGGGGAACGTGGTCCTGCCACCTCAGCAAAGGATCAATAAACTGACTTTGCCTGTAGCTCATGTGCGATTGCTTTCCTCTGTCGGGGAATAAAATGGAACGTTTATTTATTCCCCGTCATCACGGTAACTGTCAAGTGACGGACAGGTGCAAACCAGATGGCGATCACCATAGACATTGTCAACGCGGCCAACAGGGGACCAGTATTTGGCCGTTTTCAGACTTTCCAGCGGATAGGCGGCATCTTCCCGGCTGTAGGCATGGTCCCAGTTGTCGGCGGAAACCACATCGGCGGTATGCGGTGCGCCATGAAGCGGGTTGTCGTCTTCGGGCCAGACGCCGTCACTGATTTTTTTTGCTTCTTCATGGATGGCGATCATGGCATCACAAAAGCGGTCCAGTTCGTATTTGGTTTCCGACTCGGTCGGTTCCACCATCAACGTTCCTGCCACCGGCCACGACATGGTCGGGGCGTGAAAACCAAAATCAATCAGGCGTTTGGCAATGTCATCGACGCTGACACCGGCCATGTCTTTCAGGGGCCGGGTATCAAGGATGCATTCATGGGCGACCAGCCCTCCTAGCCCTGTGTAAAGAACGTCAAAATGTCCTTTAAGTCTTTTGGCGATATAGTTGGCGTTCAAAATGGCCACTTGTGTTGCTTTTTTAAGTCCTGCGCCGCCCATCATGCGGATATAGGCCCATGAAATCGGCAAAATGCCGGCCGAGCCCCAGGGCGCGGCTGAAATGGCACCGATGCCGGTTTCGGGCCCGGCGTTTTTGACCACCGGGCTGTTGGGTAAAAACGGGGCCAGATGTTTGCCGACGCCAATGGGACCAATACCGGGGCCGCCGCCGCCATGGGGTATGGCGAACGTTTTGTGCAAATTCAAATGGGATACGTCACAGCCGAATTTTCCTGGTTTGCAGACCCCGACCATAGCTTGCAGGTTGGCGCCGTCCATATAAACCTGTCCGCCGTGACTGTGGATAATATCGCAGATTTTCTGGATGGTTAATTCAAACACGCCGTGGGTTGACGGATATGTAATCATCAACGCGCCCAGATTTTCCGAATGCTTTTCCGCTTTGGCCGTCAAATCATCAATATCCACATTGCCATCATGATCACAATTGACGACAACCACTTTAAACCCGGCCATGGCCGCGCTCGCCGGGTTGGTGCCGTGGGCACTGGACGGGATCAGACAGACATTGCGGTCCATATCGCCGCGCGAACGGTGGTACTTGCGAATGGTCAGCAATCCGGCATATTCGCCCTGTGATCCGGCATTCGGTTGCAGGGAAACCGCGTCATAGCCGGTGATTTCAATGAGCGCGTCTTCGATGTCCTTGATCAGCTTTTGATAGCCTTTGGTTTGATCCGCCGGGGCAAAGGGATGCAGACCGGAAAATCCCGGCCAACTGACGGGGATCATTTCGCTGGCCGCGTTCAGTTTCATGGTGCACGATCCAAGCGGGATCATCGCCCGGTTCAAGGCCAGGTCCTTGTCTTCGAGGGCGCGCAGATAACGCATCATGCCCGTTTCCGAATGATAGCTGTTGAAAACGTCGTGGCTTAAAAATCCGGATGTCCGCGTTAGAGCGGCGGGGAGTCTGTCCGCTGTTTTTTTGTCCATTTCAGCCACATCGGCGGTAACGGAAAAAATATTCCAGAGGGCAAGGATATCGTCCGGGGTCGTTGTTTCATCAAATGACAAGCCGATGGTTTCATCATCGATCAGGCGCAGGTTGTACCCATCGTCATCGGCGCGCTTCAAAATACCGGGTGCGTCATCAACGGTCAGGGTCATGGTGTCAAAAAAATGTTCGTTCAAAATTTTAACATTTGATTTTTCAAGCCCGGCTGCGAACACGGCGGCCATTCTGTGACATCGCATGGCAATGGTTTTAAGGCCTTCGGGGCCGTGATAGGTGGCATAAAATCCGGCCAGATTGGCCAGCAATACCTGAGCCGTGCAAATGTTTGAATTGGCTTTTTCGCGGCGGATATGCTGTTCGCGGGTTTGCAGGGCCAACCGTAACGCCGGGTGACCCCGGCTGTCCACGGATACCCCGATCAGACGACCGGGAACGGAGCGTTTATAGGCATCCCGGGTGGCAAAAAAAGCCGCGTGCGGTCCGCCAAAACCCATCGGCACGCCAAATCTTTGTGAATTGCCGACAACGACATCGGCGCCCCATTCACCGGGCGGGGTTAACACCGTCAACGCAAGTAAATCCGTGCACACCGTCAATAAAGCTTTGGCGTCATGAATTTTATCGGCCAACTCTTTGTAATCGTTTGCCGAACCGAATGTATTGGGGTATTGCAGGACCACGCCGAAAACTTCGGCCACGTTCAGGTCTTTGAGGGCGTCACCGACCTTGACCGTAAACCCAAGCGGTTCGGCCCGGGTCTGGATAATGGCGATGGTTTGCGGATGGCAATCGTTGGCGACGAAAATGACATCGTTTTTGTTGCGTCCGACGCGTTTCATCAGTGTCATGGCCTCGGCCGCCGCCGTGCCTTCGTCCAGCATCGAGGCATTGGCCAGATCCATCGCCGTTAAATCGACAATCATTTGCTGGAAATTCAGCAAGGCTTCCATGCGGCCTTGGGAAATTTCCGCCTGATAAGGCGTATAAGACGTGTACCAGCCGGGATTTTCCAGCACATTGCGCTGGATGACGGTCGGCATGTGGCAATCATAATAGCCCATCCCGATCATGGATTTTTTAACCACATTCATGGCGGCCATATCGGCCAAAGTGTCGAGCGCCTGACGTTCGCTCATCGGCTTATCGCTCAAGGGCTGATCGGTGCGGATGTTGTCCGGCACCCCCTGATCAAGCAAGGCGTCCAGCGATTTGACACCGATCAAAGACAGCATCTCCTTGATATCGGCATCGCCGGGACCGATGTGACGGTTGGTGAAATCGTCCTGTTGCATGAAACTGTCAAGCGCCCGTTTGTTCATCCGTCGAGACCTTCCAGATAGGTTTTGTATTGATCTTCGTCCATCAGACTGTCCAGTTCATCAGGCGCGCTCAGTTTCAGTCTGAAAAACCAGCCATCCCCCATGGGATCGGAATTGACCACACCCGGGTTGTCTTCCAGATCGGAATTGACATCGGTCACTTCACCTGAAACGGGGGCGTAAATTTCGCTGGCCGCCTTGACACTTTCAACGGCACCGGCTTCATCGGCCATGTCCAGCGCCGCACCTGTTTCCGGCAATTCGATGAAAACAATGTCGCCCAGCTGGTCCTGGGCGTGGGCGGTGATGCCAACGGTTGCAATATCGCCTTCGACGCTGATCCATTCATGATCTTCGGTGAATTTGATTGTCATATGTAACTCCTTGAAATGATGGGATGGTTTTTTAAAGCAGGATAAGACTATCCGGTGAAATAGTTTTGTTTGACAAACGGCATTTTGACGACCCTGGCCGGCAAGAGTTTGTTGCGGACCTTGAGATTGACTGCGGTGTCCGGGACGGCGTGTTCGATATTGACATAGCCCATGGCGACAGGGCCGCCGACCGAGGGGCCGTAGCCACCACTGGTAATTTCGCCGATTTCAAGGCCGCTTTCGTCGGTGATTTCCGTATGGGCACGGGCCGGGGCCTTGCCGTCCGGTAAAATGCCGACCCGTTTGCGGCTGATGCCTTCATTGATTTGTTTTAAAATAATATCGGCACCGGGAAAACCGCCGGATTCCCTGCGACATTTGTTGACGGTCCAGGTCAGACCGGCTTCGATCGGGGTGGTGGTGGTGTCGATATCGCTGCCATAGAGACAAAGCCCGGCTTCAAGACGAAGCGAGTCGCGGGCTCCGAGGCCGGCCATTTCCACTTCGTTTTCGCCCAGCAGAATGCGGGTGATGTCTTCGCCCTGATCGGCGGGAATGGAAATTTCGTAACCGTCTTCGCCGGTGTAGCCGGAACGGGTGACAAAACAGGAAACATCGCCCCAATTAAACGAACCGGCGGTCATGAATAACATATGACGGGCGGCCGGGATAAAGCGTGACAACACTTCTGCGGCGGCCGGGCCCTGCAGGGCGATCAAGGCCTGATCTGCAAGAATTTCAAGATCATAGCCACTGCCGAGATTATCTGCGATGTGTTTGAAGTCGGCTTCTTTGCAGGCCGCATTCACCACCAGATAAAGATGGTCTCCGGTCCGGGTGACCATCAGATCATCAAGGATGCCACCGTTTTCGTTGGTCAGTAATGTATAGCGTGCCTTGCCGCTGGGCAGGCCCTGAATGTCGCCCGGAACAAGGCTTTCGATGGCTTTTGCCGGGTTGTCACCCCTGAGGCGCGCCTGTCCCATGTGGGAAACATCAAAAATCGACGCTTGGCTGCGGGTGTGCAGGTGTTCCTGCAAAACACCGGCGGGATACTGGACCGGCATGGAATAGCCGGTAAAGGGCACCATTTTAGCCCCCAATTCCCGGTGCAGGGTATCAAGCGGCGTGGTTTTCAGGTGTCGTTCAGATGATTGATCGGCAGACATTTGAGACTCTCCTCGGTAGCGGCGCGTATCCCGGATAGACCCGGATATGAAAGCCGCATCATACGGCCCTTTGCGCCCCCTCTGTCTCGGAACCTGAAAGATTGACCGCATAGTGATAAAAAATCACTTTTCCCGAATTTAAATCATTTATAAGAATTTAAAAAAGGGTCGTTCGGCTTACATCTTCGGTGAGGCGCAAATCATATAACCTGCGCCCGCTTTCCAGAGTTTCATCCCGTTGCGGTCCTTTTGCCTGAGAGTTTCCGGGGCGGTTGCTCCTTCGGCGCCCGGGGAATGGTTAAGCGGCCTTTGCTTCGCCAAAAACAATCCCCCAAGTCTCTCCCACAACGGTCATATGAGAGTATTATCGTTCGCGTATTTTCCCATGTCTTGGATCAGGCGTCAATGCCGATTTGCAATGTGCCGACGAACGTTCCGACATTAGCGACCAAGGGCTTTCCCCCGCGCCCGGTTGAATTCCAGTTGTTCCTTGCTGACAATAAATCCGGCGAAAACGGTGTAATAGGTGTTGTCGATGTCTTCGGTAATGGGAAGCACGTAAGTGACCGGTTCGGTCAAAACCTGTACCCGGGAGCGGTTGCCGGAAAAATCGACGTTCAATTTAAAGGCTTCGCGGTAAAGAATTTTGCGCTCCCGGTTGGCAATGCTGATGTAATAGGGAAGCGTCGCTTTTAAAGACCGGTCCGCCGGCCCACGGTTAACCTCCAAAGCAATGCGGACGTTGATATCCATGTTTCCGGTACGGGTTTTTTTATCGACTTGGCTGATGCATTCCATTTGGATGTCACGGACAATGCCTTCGCTTAGAACGTCGGTTAAATCCTGCCCGCCGCCGTCTTTAAAGCTGACCATATTGGCGGTGCTGGCTGGAATGCTGATGTCCGGGCAATCCAGCACCAATGATTTCTTCAGTAAATTATCAACCGAAGAGCAAGCGGTGACAACAATCAGCAACAGGGATAAAAAAACCCATTTGCGTCCGCGCCGAAGGGACCGAGTTGAAAATGTCATAGTTTTGAATGAGTTCCGTCACAAAACGGTGCTTTTTCAGTGTGTTTGCAGCCACAAAAATAAACCGTTTCCGTTTTTTCAGCCGTGGTTACCAATGGCTTGAATTCGCTGTCTTTGTGGGCGCCGTCACAAAACGGCTGTGTCTGGCTTTGGCCGCACGCACACCAGGCGTATTTTTTGCCGGCTTCGACATCAATGGCATAAGGTTGTTTTTGGGCGATGACGGGGTCTGCCATAGCGGTTCTCCGTTTCATTGTATGATTGATTTAACCGGGCAACTTTAACCGAGCCGGGATGCCTGAACAAGCCCAAGATTGATCATGGTTTGGTGATAATTTCCGGAGCGGTTTCATTGTCTTCATTTTCAGGTTGCGCAAAACCGGCCAGTTCCAGCAATGTCGAAGCCAGCCGTGCCAGTGCACGGGCCCGGGACCATGGGTTGTCAATGGTGCGGGCAACGTCAAGGGCTTCCTGAAAGGCCATATTGGCATCATCTCTGTCATTCCTGCGAACGGATTGATGGCTGTATTGGCTGAGCACCCAGACCCGGCTTAGAACCGAAATAATTTTTCCGGTCTCCTGTCGGGCCAATTGACGGGTTTTTTCCGCACCCGGAATATCGCCGGATTTTTTTTGCAGACCTGCGATGCGCCACAGGGTTTTTGCCCGAAGCCGGTTATCCTTGATTTTTTGTGCTGTGGATATGGCTTTCAGAATTTGATCATGGTCGGGTTGAGGCGGGTTGAACCCGAGACGGCTCCGGGCAATGGCAAGGTGGCTGTAGGCAAAAGACCGGGCATAGGAAAGCCGGATGCTGTCGGCATCGTCCAAGGCTCTGTTCAGTGTGGCTTTGGCGGCGGCAAGGTTGCCGGTTTTTATCTGAATTCCGGCGATGTTGCCAAGGGCAATGACCCGGTAGCGCATTTGCGGGATGTTGGCAGCCGTTGCAAAGGCTTTGCCGTAATCGCCTTGTCTGGCTTCGGCATCAACAACTTTCATCAATGCGGGTGTTTTTGTCGAAATTTTGTCGATGTTGCCCAGCAATTTCAGCGCCCGATCCGGATCGTTGATGCGGGCATAGGTGGTCGCGATCCGGGCGGTGATCAGTTGGTTTTGCCGACGGTTGGTTTCCTCCCCGGCTAGTTTTGCTGCCAGATCAAGGTCTTTCCGAGCCCGGTCCTGCTCGCCAAGTTGCCATAAAATCAACGCTTTCCGGGTTTGAAGCTGGATGCGCTGTGTCAGGTCAGCCGTCCCGGTAATGTCGCTTTCCAGCCTTTGCAAAGTTTCAAGAGCGTTATTTTTTTGTCCGTTCTCCATATAAATACGGGCAACGGCCAAGCCCGTGTCCATGCGTTTTTGTTCATCCGGGATGATGGCAACAGCTTCTTTTGCATTTTTATGTTGTCCGGCCATGGCCAATGCTTTGGCAATGTCGCCCAAAGCGACCATGATAAGCCGGGGGTCATGAATGCGCCCGGCTGTTTCCATGGCTTCCTGACTAAGTCCGGCACGGCCCTGAACAATCAGGATTTCACCCAGTGCCCAGTCGCGCAGTTCGGTTTTGTAAATGGCTTTTGCTGTTTCCGTGGCTTCTTTTAACAGGCAACGCACGGTCGGTGCGCGAAGACAGGACTTTGTATCGCGGGCGGCGTTGGCGCGTTCACCGGGGTCGTTGTTGATTAAATCCCGCGTCGCCGGATGGCTTAGCAAGGCGGCGCGCGCGGCGTTGGTTTTTTGTTTTCGTGCCTTGCCCAGTTTGGATAACAAATTACGGACGTTAATCGTGTTTTCAAGGGTTTCGTTAAGGCGGATACTGATGGTTCCATCAACAATCAGCCCGTTGGTTTGCTGATAAAGGCGAATGGCGGCCCGGGTTTCTGCGTTCATCCTGCCCGTGACTGGGCCCAGATATAAACCGAGTTCCTGCAAAGATCTTTGTACCCGTAACACCTGTTCGCCGGATTGGCCGGGTTGTTTTGTCGATGCTTCGATTTCCGGGGCCGGTGCGGCCAGCACCGCCGTCAAAGATAAATGGCCGCATAAAACAACCGCCATCACCCGGATCAGGGGCTGGGAAAGCTGTGGTAATAAAGACAAAATCCCCGGCATTGTGGATAATCCAGACAAACAGAAAAAATTAGAGTGTTAATGTAGGAATGATTTCTATAGAAGCACAAGGACTGTCATAAATTATAATCCGGAATGTGATGGCTGTTTATACAAAAGTCAGTGATGGTGAAATCCGTAAATTTGTCTCAAGCTATGACATTGGCACGGTGGTTTTCCTGCATGAAATCGCCGAAGGCATCGAAAACAGCAACTTTCATCTGCAAACCGGCACGGGTGATTTTATCCTGACCCTGTTTGAAAAAAGAACGAATTCAGGTGATTTGCCGTTTTTTGTTGGTTTGATGGAACATTTGTCATCAGCCGGTTTGCCCGTGCCCCGTCCCGTTTGCAACAAAGACGGGGCCTTTGTCATGCGCCTGAAAGACCGTGACGCGGTGATTGTCAGTTTTTTGCCGGGTCGGCCTGTTGAACGAACGGAACCCCGTCACGCATTTGAATTGGGCCGGGTCATGGCGGAACTGCACCGGACGGCATCCGGTTATCAGCACAGGCGGGCCAATGATTTATCGACCGATGGCTGGGTCCGGACCTACCGGGCCATCAAAGGTCAGGAAAGTATTTATCCTGGCTTGTCCCGGAAAATTGAAAATGAACTGTCGTGGTTGCGCCGTCATTGGCCGGAAAATTTACCCGGCGGGATCATTCACGCCGATTTGTTTCCTGACAATGTGTTTTTTACAGGCGACCATATAAGCGGCCTGATTGATTTTTATTTCGCCTGTTCGGACATGCTGTCCTATGATTTGGCCATTGCCGTCAATGCCTGGTGTTTTGATGAAAGCGGTCATTTCAGAGGGGATATCGCGTCATCCCTTGTATCCGGCTATCAGCAACTGCGGCCATTGCAGGAAAATGAAAAAGCTGCTTTCAATATTTTATTGCGGGGCAGTGCGTTGCGGTTTTTATTGACCCGGCTGTATGATGCCTTGAACCCTTTGCAAGAAGCACTGGTCACCATCAAGGACCCCATGGAATTTTTACATATTCTTGAATTTCACCAAAATCATTGTTTGCCGGAGTATCTATGACGAACGTTGCAAAAAACAGGGTTGAACTGATTACCGACGGGGCCTGTTCGGGGAATCCCGGCCCCGGTGGCTGGGGCGTCATTTTAAGATGGCGCGGCGAAGAAAAAGAATTTTATGGTGGAGCGGCCGAAACCACCAACAACCGCATGGAAATGCAGGCTGTCATCGAAGGTCTGTCGCGCCTGAAAAGGCCCTGTCAGGTGACCATCACCACGGACAGCAAATATGTCGCCGATGGCATGACGAAATGGCTGGATGGCTGGAAAGCCAAGGATTACCGTGTTAAAGGCGGGGCTCTGAGAAAAAACCATGATCTCTGGAAACGGCTGGATGAATTGGCCCGTCCCCACGATATCACATGGAACTGGGTTAAAGGTCACGCCGGACATGCCGACAATGAACGGGCCGATCAACTGGCAACCCGGGGATCGGCCGAAGCAGCCGTGGCCAAGAAGGGCTAACGATTATCCCCTGATTATCCTTGGCCGCGACCTGTTACGATTTGTTGCGTTCGTCGTCAGACCGCGCCCAACATGGCTTCGGAACCGGAAACTTCGAAAGCGCCCGGTTCTTCGATGACGATTTTTTCCACCTTGCCGTCATTGACAACCATGGCAAAGCGCTGGCAACGCAGACCCAGTCCCTTGGCGGTCAGGTCAAATTCAAGACCGGTGGCTTTGGTGAAATCGGCACTGCCGTCGGCCAGCATTAAAACGCTGTCGCCCACATTCTGATCTTTGCTCCACGCACCCATGACAAAGGCGTCGTTGACCGACAAACAGGCAATGGTATCGACGCCTTTGGCTTTGAACTGATCGGCCAGTTTGACGTAGCCCGGTAAATGTTGTGCCGAACAGGTCGGTGTGAACGCTCCCGGCAAACCAAACAGCACGACTTTTTTTCCTTTGAAAATGTCGTCCGTGCTGATCGCGCCCGGTCCGTCACTGGTCATGGTGGCTAAATTAACGTCGGGGATGGTGTCGCCTGCTTTGATTGTCATGGTTTTTCCTTAAATGCTGAAGTGGTTGGATTTGAAAAAATAAAATTCCGTCATGGATTGAGATAAGCAATAAATCCGTTGTATCCAATAAAAAAATCAGTTTTTGGCCAAATTTTCTGTTTTCGGCGACGCCTTGGCAAAGGCTTCAACCACGGCGTTCTGGCTTAAAAGTTCCGGTAAAATCACGCCGTCCGGTGCACCCGGTCCGTAAATAATGTTAAAAGGAATGCCGTAACGTTCGTATTCCGACAGATAGTCCGATATGGCCGGATCCGGTTTTGTCCAGTCAGCGGTCATGGCGACAACATTGTCCTGTTGCAATAATTTGGCGGCCTGATCCCGGTGAAGGACAAGATTTTTATTGACCTGACAGGTAATGCACCATTCGGCGGTGACATCGACAAACACGGTCTTGCCCTGCTTGACCAGTGCGGGGATGGCGTTTTTATCCCACTTGACCCAGTTGACGATGTCTTTATCAGCAGATTTGACCGTTGGTGCGCCAACGACGTTTTGACCCAGAAAAGACGGTATTGCCAAGGCAAACAAGGATAAAATCACCGTTGCTGCCCAACCGGGGCGGCTGATGCGGTCTTTGTGGATGTACTTGAACGTAATCAGCGTCCCGGCCATGACAAATGCCAGAACACCACTTGCCAGTGCCGTTTCAAAGCCAATGTTGGCTGACAGAATGCTGAGCAGCCAGACCACGGTTGCGATCAGCAACAGGGCCAGGAATTGTTTCAGGCGCTCCATCCATGGTCCCGGTTTGGGGATATGGCGAACGGTTTTCGGAAAGGCGGCGACCAGTAGATAGGGAACGGACAAACCAACGCCGACGGCGATAAAGATGGTCAGGATTTCCACGGGCCCCCGGGCCAGGGCAAAGCCAACGGCAGTGCCCAGAAACGGTGCCGAACAGGGCGTGGCCAAAATCGTTGCCAGCATGCCTTGAAAAAAATGTCCGCCGATTCGGTTGTTGTGTTCAATATTGCCGGCCCGTGATCCAATCCAGCCGGGCAGGGAAAATTCAAAAACCCCCAGCATGTTACAGGCAAACAGGGTCATCACCAGTACCATGGTGATCAGAAACCAGGGTTGCTGAAACTGTATACCCCAGCCGATGGTCAGGCCCAGTGATTTGAGCGTTATCAGAACCGAAGCCAGAATGACAAAAGCACTGACAATACCCGCCACCGACGCCAGAAACCCGTAACGGACGCGTTTTGTTTCCTGTCCGCCCGATTTGACCACGCTTAACAGTTTGATCGACAATACCGGCAACACACAGGGCATCAAATTCAGGATCAGGCCGCCCAGAAAAGCGAACAGCAAAATGGTCAGAATTGTTGATGTTTGTGGTTTGTTTTTCGTTTCTGCGGTTTTTTCCCCGGAACCTTGTTTGATGGTTTCCAGCACCCGGACCGGGGTTTCAGATGCCCGTTCCCCGTCAACCAGCGTCATCGTTAACGATTGCCCGGCAATGGATGTTTCGGCACCATAAACCTGGATTGTCATGCGGGCGACGGCTTTGTCGGTATCCAGCGTCATTTCCGGTTTGGAAAAAGCCAGTTCCGGCGGACCCTCGATAAACAGGTCCGGCTTTGAAAAAGGTTTGTCCGCTGTGGCGGTGACAAAAAGACGGGTGATGGGTTCACCATCCTGTGTTGATTTATCCGTTGTTACTTTTGTAATTTTGAAATCGTCGCGGAATGCGGGCACCTGTTGCTGATAGCGGGTAATCAATGTGGCGAACCCGTTTGTGCCAATTTCGTTTGCGGGAACGGACAGGCTCAACGCAGCCGTATAGGGAATACAGATTTCCGCGCACGTCAAATAAGGCACCGTTGCCGATAATGCGATGTCCTGCGTGTTGTCGATGGCGGTTACGGATATGGGAAAAACGACTTCTTTTTTATAGCCCAGCGTTTCCAGACCAAGTACGGAAAACCGTTCCGGCCGGGGCCATGACATGGCGACGGATTGGATGTTTTTGGATCGGGACCAATCCGGTTTCGGCGGAAACCCGGCGTCCCCGGGCGAGCGCCAATATATTTTCCAGCCGGGTTTCAGTTTGAACTGCAATCCGAAGGTTTGTGTGGCTGTTTCCCCGGCAATCAGGCGCACCATCGTCTGTTCGGTGATGACCCAGTCCGATGCGGCGCGGGACGGCGTTTGTGCCAATGCCGGCATGGTTGTCAATACCCCGAGCAGCGCCATTAACAGACATTTTGCAACATATCTCCGTTGCATAAAAATGAAATGAGTGAAATTCATATCCGCTTAAACGAGCCTTCAGTCCGGTTGATGTTTGTAACGTACTGTTTTTTTAGCTTTGTTTCACGCTTTTTTTAGGTGAGCGATCATCAACAAGACGTGTGCAAATTTTAAAGAAAACAGGTGATCGGTTGTTGCCAGAAGCCTTTTGGCTGATTACATTTATGATATGATTGAAAAATTCAAACAGTACGGCAACAAACAATACAGTAATCAATCCGACAGCCCAAGAGGTGAAGGCGGGATGGTTCCGGATGACACCGATGATGGCTATCTGGTTGGACAGGTGCTGGTTGCCATGCCCGCCATGAGTGATGGCCGCTTTGCAAAATCGGTGATTTACATGTGCGCCCACAATTCCGAAGGTGCCATGGGGCTGGTTTTGAACCGCATGATTGACGACATGTCTTTTCCGGATTTGCTGGAACAGCTGAATATCGTGCCGCAAAGCGACGTTAATAACATCAATGTTCATTTCGGCGGCCCCGTTGAAATGGGGCGCGGTTTTGTTCTCCATTCCAAAGACTATCTGCAGGACCAGTCGCTGGTCGTCAATGAAGATGTGGCATTGACAGCGACCATTGATATTTTGCGTGCCATTGCCGATGGCGAAGGCCCTGAACAATCGTTGCTGGCCCTTGGTTATGCCGGTTGGGGCGCCGGGCAACTGGATCAGGAAATCCGCAATAACGGCTGGCTCAGCGTTGATGCCGATGACGCCTTGGTGTTTGGCCCGGATCTGGACGGTAAATGGCAACGGGCCATGTCAAAAATCGGCATTGATCCGGTAATGTTGTCGGATGACGCCGGTCATGCCTGATAAAACAACGCGTAAAAACAGCAAACAACTGACACAGTCGTTGTTTGATCGCATGGCGCAGTGCCCGGATGCGGAAACCCTGAATGATCAGGTGTTGACCCCTTTTGTTACGGCGCTGGAAAAAATAGCGGCGGCCCGGGGTTATGTTTTCAATATTCAGGGT
>Ga0316207_10001200_pt1 | contig 33334 bp, 55 predicted proteins | sample 6weekpyrite_MG_FD_204943 | JGI IMG/M metagenome (GOLD analysis project Ga0316207, IMG submission 204943) | Microbial mat bacterial communities from mineral coupon in-situ incubated in ocean water Damariscotta River, Maine, United States -... | ecosystem: Environmental > Aquatic > Marine >...
CAGACGAAGCAGCAGCTAAAATTAAATGCTCACGTCAAGCTTTATATAATTGGGAAAAAGAAGGGTTTATTGGGGAAAAGACGACTAAGGGATTAAATATTGCGAACTGGCATACAAACCTAAAGAAACTGGGGCTTAGTCCTACACTAGAAGCTATCTAGCAGCTTGTTTGTTTCTTCTAGCAAATATGCCTCTGTACCATAACGCTCCTCAAACCGGCTCTTAAAGGGGTGGCGTGAGGTGTAGGCGGTACAATCTGAACCTTCTCGATGATGGTAGTAACACAAACCAATCGTTTTTTGATTACCGTCCCCTGTTCTACCGTATGGGTGATGAATTTCTGGTGGGGAGTTAACCCTCTTCTCAATCAAGCAAACAATACAACCTAACTGAGAAAGTTGGTCATACCGTCTCTTGTCTTCCTTATTCACTAACAAACCAACCTAGCAGCATCCGAAGTATCTACAACAGCCTTATCATCAGCAATAAATGTTTCAGCCATACTCACAATCTGGTCTATTTCGTGATGCTTTACTTCTTCGCTTTCGTATTCGTCATATTTACAGTGATTTGCATGCTTAACGATTCTTTCAGCCATGAGTTTGGCCAGCTTTAGCATTTCATCTTTTGTATGGTTCATACTAAACCCCACTCTATAATTGACCGACCATGATTAGATAATATTTTCGATGGAAATGAGCGCAAAGGCTGAAACTCTTTGCCTCTGAATATCGAACCCCAGCAATTAGGGTGCTTTGGCTTCATATTAAGCCTATCTGCTACCGCTCTCAGGTCATCGGTAGAAACAGAGCCGTTTTGCTTTGCAATAAGTCGTGCATTAAACCGCATAGCATCTACAAACTCTTGGTTATTTGCTTCGACCTGTATCTGCCCTTGTTCTTTTAGTTGTTTTCCGTTCATAACTAAAACCCTCCTGGAACAGTCATAAAATCAATAAACCGCTTAACCCATGTTTTACGAGTCATGTTTTTAAGGTCTTTGTTAAATATCTTCATCTAGCACCCCATCAGAAAAATAGCTGCTCATCCATTTATACATACTTTCTGTGTCAGTAAATATGTTAATTTTAGCGTCTTCATAGGTATCTTGCCGGTTGTCACTAGCATAATGTACAACAAAACCATTCTCGACTTACTTAATATCTAAAGTTTTCATAAAAAATCCCCATCTCTTTGATCCCATGCCGGACTATCTTCTTCCCGACATTCCTCTGCATATTCTTGGTTTTCAATCCGCGCTTCTTCCCTGCGGTCACGTTCCAATTCACCCTTATCAGGTGAGCGGTTTTCTATCTTATCAATAACCGCGTCTATAATATTCATTGAGTCAATAATCTTATTCATATCTATTCCCCCATTCGTTCTGTAAAGTATAATCCAATGAATTTAGAATGTAAAGCATAAATGCAAAAAAAAGACCTCAATTAAGAGGTCGAAGGTGGGGGGGAGTGAATTCGTGTGAGAATATCCATACAGTAACACAAAAAATAAAAAGCCCCAACCTATAGAGGAAGGGGCATTTTAAACTCATATTTGAAACGGGATGAGGGAGACCGTAGTTCCTAGCGAGGGGAAGTCGCAGGGAATATCAAAACTATACATTATTTTAATTTCGCTTTCTATTGTCTTTTCTGTTAACACATGTTAACTTTGGTCTACGAGGGGAGTCGTGATAGAAAGCCTAATCTAATTATGGGAGTTAAAAATGTACGGAAAAATATTTCACTCAATTTATGATGGAACGCTAGCGGAAAACTGGAAAGCTTTAATCACATTCCAGCAATTAATTGTTCTTTGTGATGCTGACGGTGTTGTTGATATGACCCCAGCCTCAATATCAAGACGAACAGGAATACCTTTAAACCATATAGAAGAAGGTATATCAATACTTACCGCGCCAGACCCATCTAGTCGCTCAGACGAAAAGCAAGGAAAAAGACTTATACCATTAAACCCAGATAGAGATTGGGGGTGGGAAATAGTTAATCATAAACACTATCGAGACCTAAGAACTGCGGAAGATAGGCGTGAATACATGCGTAACTACATGAAAAATAAGAGAAGTAAACAAAAGTTAACAAAAGATAACAAAAGTAAACAGTTAGCTAAGTTAGCCAATACAGATACAGATACACATTCAAATACAAAGACAGATGCAGATACAATTATATCGAGCAAGCTCGATGGAGTGGTTGAATCGCAGGTGATACTGAACTACCTAAACGACATATCTGGGAAATCTTTTAAGCATGTTGAGTCGAATCTAAAATTAATCAAAGCAAGATTTAATGAGGGCCATTCTAAAAAAGAAATATGTGCTGTTATTGATAGAAAAGTTACTGAGTGGCGTGACGACCCAAAAATGGCAAAGTACATCAGACCTGCAACATTGTTTAATGCTGAAAAATTTAATCAGTATGTTGGGGAGTTGGGCGTGGAGACACCAGAAGAAAAAGACCATAGAAAAATAAACGAATGGTTGGGCGAAGGAGAAGTGTATGAACACTAGTGAAAAGAAAGCATTTTTTGAGGTTATAACGAAAACGGGTGAATTGTACGATAAAACAATAAAGCTAGAGCGTGTAAGCGTGTATTGGGACGCTTTAAGCCATAGAGCTATTGATGATATAAGGCTGGCTATAAATAAACATATTCAGGATGCAGAAAGAGGGCGGTTTTTTCCTTTGCCAGCAGATATAAGCCACCAGCTACCAAAAGAGTTAAACGCCTGGTTATCAGCAAATGAAGCGTGGGCTGCTTGCCCTAAAGACGAAACTCAATCATCGGCAATGTGCGACGAGATGAGCCAAGCATTATTTATCGCCCAAGATTTAATTGATAGCGGAGATATGATTGCCGCAAGAATGGCGTTTCTTGAAAATTACAATAGGCTAATAGAGGCCGCAAAATCAGAAGGGAGAAAACCAAACTGGTTTCCTAGTTATGGTTCAGGCAAGGAATCAAGGTTTAAAGCTGACAGAGAAACCATAGATCGTAAAAATTTAGCCTTACCGCGTGGCGAATGGCTAGAGATTCCTGATTTACAAAGTACTGAGCAGATAGAGTTTAAGGATTTGCTTAAATTGGAAGAAAAACATAACCCAGAAGAAAAAGAGAAAAGCAGAAAAGCCTATTCTGTTGGTATGGGCGATATTAAAAATATATTGAAGAAATAGTTGCATATCGTAAAGTTATAGCGTAAAGTATATAAAACTTAGGAGAAAAATATGAAACCAGAAACATTAAAAATAGACGAAGTTGAATATGTGCGTAAAGACGCGGCAAACGTAGTGCTAACTACTAAACAAATTGTCGTATTACAACGCGGGTGGGTTGTTATTGGTGATGTAAATAAAACAAGCGAGGAGGTAACAATTAAAAACTGTTCGATTATTCGTGTTTGGGGTACGTCTAAAGGGTTGGGCGAGATTGCTGAAAACGGGAAAACAAGCAAAACTGTTTTAGATTCTAGTCCAGACGTTATCGTGCACCCTTTGTCTGTAGTGCTTTATATGAACGTAAACATGGATAATTGGTAATGGACGCAGGATCGGTTGCTATAAGGATCGGCTACGGCTACGGCAACGGCAACGGCTACGGCAACGGCGACGGCTACGGCGACGGCAACGGCGACGGCGACGGCGACGGCTACGGCGACGGCAACGGCAACGGCAACGGCAACGGCTACGGCAACGGCGACGGCGACGGCTACGGCGACGGCAACGGCGACGGCTACGGCTACGGCTACGGCTGGTAATATGAACCACATAAAAACAGTCTTAATTCTATCTATCGGCTTTATTATCGGCGGTCAAGTAGTATTACTACAACCAAAGCCGGAACCGATTAAGATTTGCTTTAAGTGCACTACTGAGCAATTAACGATGAAACATAGGGTTAAGTGTCCGTAACAGCAAGATAACCACTAACAGCACAGAGGGTGTGTAGATGAAAGTAACATTAACAGACGATGAAGTAAGGCAGATATTGCGTGAAGCCTTGTATAAAAAAATGGATTTTAATTGCAGCAAACCAACAGAAGAAAACACTTGGTTTGATGTGACAGACGCAAACGGCGAAGTTCAGGACTTAGAAGAAGTAACTTTTACTTGTGATCTTGGAAAAGATTAACCAATAACTAAAACATATAGGGTGGTAGGAATGGCTTGCGATATATCAGATGAAGATTGTGGAGAATGCAATATTCAATATTGCCCCGAAGAAATTGAAGACCTTAATTTTAAGCATTTGGAGCTTAAAGAAAATATAGAACAGCTTGAGAAAGATTTGGAATATGCACAAAAAGAATTAAATGATTTTGTTGGTGACCATAAAAGCATTTTAATTCAGATATAAATTAACCCAACACCCCCACTATAGCGGGTAAGTAAATAAGAGGTAAGCATGAAAAACCTAAAAGCAAAAGCAACAGTATTGGCATTTATGAAAGGCGCACCAGCACCACCAAACGAGCTAGCAGCAAAAATTATTGTTGGTATAAGTATTTATTTTTAAGAGTTAAACGATTTATGGGTAGAAGCATGTAGTCATGCACAGTTGGCCAGTCTTAACGCTACTCGCAAGTAGAAAGTTAAGGAGCAAGGATTAACGCCCTTGCCTACCTACCATACAGGAGAAAGGAAATGAGAAAGCAAGAGTTTATAGATGCTCTGTATAAAGCTGGGTGGGATGCTCCGCACGATGCACAATGGAATAATATTGGAAAATTATGGGCTGATATATTCCCAACAGTGGCAAAGATTGAGGCAGAAATTCCCGACTTAATAGAGACTGCCCATCAAGCAGGGCAATACATGAACGGGAACGGGGTGGGATGTAGTTATTCAGAAGCAAGAAATTACAGAATTAAAACCTATAAAAGCTAACAACAAAAGAATAAAGGTGATGTGATGTGTAAATTAAATAAAATCTTATTGCGCGATAAGCTGACAGAGGCTTTTATTAATTATCAATATAGACTTGATAATCCTATGCCTCTATCAACAGATACGCCAGAAGCAATTAATATTAAATTTCATAGTGACCCGTTATTTAATAATAAAGTAAACCGTTTAGTTGCTGGGGTTATATCTATTGTCTCTGATGTAGAAAACAACCAAAAAGCTAAAGAATAAAGGTGATGTGATGGGAAGTATAAGAGACAAAGTATTAGAAGATTATGACGACGGGAAAAGGCTTAAATCAGATGCAAAAGAATGGCTTGATTCTGGCTCAGAGAATGTTTATGTAGCTGAGTCTATTATTAAGGGTTTACTAGAACAACTCGAACAAAAAGAGAAAGAGTTACAGGGTTATAAGGGTGCTCTTGAAAGATTATCAAGCATGGAAGCGTTTGAAATGCCGCGCTTTATGAATGATGTTTCAGACAAAGAGCTATTGGCACGAATTGATTACGCAAGGACAGCCCTTGCAAATCTTGGAGGTGGTGAGAGTGAGTGAACCAGTGATATTAAGTCGAGAAGATTGGAATAGTGTTACAAAAGAAAATGCCGCTTTAGAGGATGCGCTTAAAAAATCAAACCTAGCATTATGTAATGCAGAAGAACGCATTACTCAGCTTGAGGGGGTTTTGAATAAAATAGCAAACACGGACGGAAACATACCAACAGAACACGCTGGCGCATTGTTTGCGTTAATGATAAGAAAAGCTAGGGAAGCAATCGCTAAAGGTGAATAGTATGGATAAGTTTTATCTCAGAAATAAACAAGCAGGTTTTTTAGGTAACTCTCCGATGTGGTATGCAAAAGATGGTCAGGGCTATACCGCTTATGTTATGGGCGCGGAGAAGTTTACCAAAGAAGAAGTGGAGGAATTAATTGACGAGACTCATGGCAAATATGAGGCGTATAACTGTGACCATGTTAATGAACGATTGCATTTAATTTTCGACGAACAAGACAAGCATAGACTCGGAACAGACGATCCTTGCCCCTGGAAACAAGGCTACACAGAACCACCAAAGGATAATAACAATGCCCGATAGATGCAGACACAACGTACCCTACGGTCACAAGTGTAGGAGTTGCGACATGACAACATGGAAAAAGAATATGGATAACAATAACGTACATTTTAGTAGTAAGAGTGATGAATGGGAAACACCAGATGAATTTTTTGATCAGTTAAACGATGAGTTTAAGTTTGATGCTGACTTATGTTGCACGGAGCAAAACAGTAAGTGCGAATTATGGGTTAACAAGTTAGAAAATTTTGTGGGGTTTATTAAAGAAGGGTATTACAAAAAACATAAAACGTACTGGATGAACCCACCCTATAGCCGTGGCTTACAAAAAGAAATGGTGGGGTATGCACAAGAGCTATCAACACTCGGTAAAACCGTTGTGTGTTTATTGCCAGCACGAACCGATACAAAGCTATGGCATGAGTTTATTTGGGATGGTGCAACACACAAACCCAGAACAGGTGTTGAGGTTCGGTTGATTAAGGGGCGTATTAAGTTTGAGCTGAATGGTGTAACCAAAGACCCAGCGCCGTTTCCAAGTGCAATAGTGATTTTTCACGCCTGTAATGTATGAAATATTTGGAGAAAAAAGAACAGGGTATATGGTGGAAGGCAACTATATAACCCACCCCAACACAGTAAGAGCGATAAAAATAGCAATCGCTAAAGGTGAATAGTATGGGCGATAAGGTGGTTTATTTAAACCGAGAACCGGCAGAAGGGAGTAAGGAATATTCAGGAAGGCTTGCTTGCGAATGTAGAAATAAAACCTTTGTTGTCGATTATATGGACGAGGTTTCATTCCCTGTCATTAAGTGTGCAAGCTGTGGGCAACATATAGGCAAGATTGGGTGGGCAAATAAAGATGAGGATAATAACAATGAAAAATGAGCAAGGTTATAATCAAGTAAGGTTTGCTGGTGTCAGAATAAACCCAGAAAAAGGCTACCTAACCGATTTTGATAAAAAGATTCTCAGAGAGATTCTAGCGTCAAAGAATGAGGATATAGCCTCACGGGTATGGGTTAGGCGTGTTCACAGCAGATTAGCGGCGTTCTTTAGTTTGGACGATCAAATCATAAGCGACCAGACCGCAATGGCTAGAAAGCGTTTAAAATACGCTGAGAAGCAGCAAACGGAGCGTATTAAGGCGGGTTCCATTGGTGCGCTGGCTGAAAAATTCCAATGTAAAGAATATTTAATTGAAAAACAGATAAATGAGTTTATGCAATGAGGGAATCGGGTATCCAAACAGATATTATGTGTGCTCTAGGTGGTCACCAGAAAGTTGTGTGGTGTATGGTTGTGACCACTGGAATATTCAGGGTTAAGGGTGGTTATATCACTACAGGCCATTATATGACTGAGCACGAAAAGCAAAACACCGGAATGTCTGACGTGATAGGTCAACTAATAGATGGGCGGTTTTTCTCTATTGAGGTAAAGAAGCCAAAAAAAGAACCAACAGAGGAGCAATACGCATTTTTGGACTTAGTGAGAAATAATAACGGCGTAAGCGGCTGGTGTGATTCAGTCGAGGGCGCGTTAAAAATAATTGATTAATGTAAATTAATACCGTAAAGTAATAAGATGAAGCAAAGAGTATTGCTAAAGCAAGCTGATTTAGATAGGACTGCAAAATGAAAGAGTTTATATCTGAGGATGAAATAGAAAAAGCGATAAACTATTTAAGTTCTAGCGCAAAGGATTATGCTAAATGGAAGTCCAGAATGAAATTTTTGGAGAACCATAGAAAATCAGTTAGAGCGGCAGAAGTTCTCAGGGCTACAGGAAAAACGATGGCCGAAAACAAAGAGCGCGGCGAAGCGTCAACAGCATATAAGAATGTGCTTATAGAATATAATGAAGCGGTCTATGAGTTCACTTTAATCGAGGCGTACAGAAACGCAGCAGAAAGCAAGATTGAAGCATGGCGAACGATAAGCAGCTCAAATAAGCGTGGTCACGTATAAGGAGTTAAGCAATGAGCTATATAACACAATTATGACGGCTATGCGCCCAAAATGCGTATATCGCCCAGCAGATTTGGCAGAATCAACACATATTCCAGTAAAGGACGTTAGTCGATGCTTGAAGATGCTAGAAAAAAGCGGAATGGTTGAGTCAACTAACACAGAAGAATATCGAAGAAAAAACTCTATACAACAAAGCAAAAGAGTTTGTTTTAAATGGATAAAAGGCCGAGACATTACGCGGCGGAAATTATAAGCGAACCCAGCAGAGAAAAAAGGAAAGAAATGCTGGGCAAAGTTCCTAATATATTTAGGGAGTGGGTTAGAGATATAGTTGTGTGTACATTTGAAATAAGGCTAAAACAAAGGAAAAGCCAATGATTAAACGATTCCCAACAACAAAGAACCCGCTAGATTACAATTTAGGCGAAAACAAAGGCCATGCTAGTTATATGTAAGATAGATTAAGAGCTGGGGCAGAGGCGCACTTTAAAGAGGTTGAGAATAGGGAGCGTAAAAATGGAAAATGTAATTAATTTGACAGATTATAAGGTAAAAAAGATTCTAGGCAGTATGAGCGATATAGTGCTGGACGATAAAAAGCGAAACAGGATTTTAAATGATATAAAGAAATGTAAGCAAGAATATTCAGACAGGGAAACCCTAAAACGGGCGCTTGATGATGTTATGGGAAATAAGTGATATTTTGTGTTAAGCTTAACAATAAAAGGAGATGATATGACTGATAAATTTTGTAAAGACTGCTTAAGTTTTAAGGACACTAAGCCGTTACCTACTTGTGGTAGCAGTAAATTAAAAGACCTAGTGAAAGGCGGCGATAAAAGAACGTGCTTAGTTGAGAGATTAGATGGAATTGGCTACTGCGGGTCATACGCAACCAATTTTAAACCTAAATAAAAAAGCGAGCTGTTAAAAATGATCGTCACTCAAGCCAAACTAAAAGAAGCATTGAGTTACAACGTTGAAACAGGCGTTTTTACGTGGAATATATCTAAGGTGGGCGTAAAAAAAGGAAGTAGGGCGGAGTGTGCTGGTCGAGGATATGTTTTAATTAGAATTAACGATCAGCTTTATCGTGCTCACCGCCTCGTATGGCTTTATGTTTATGGTGTTTGGCCGAACACGATTGACCATATAAACCATGATAGAAGGGTGCTTTGATGATAAGTTTGAGGCTATTTGTGCAAGGCTATCCGCAAATAATAAGTACGGTTTCCACGGGAACCACGGCAGATGAATAAAGCCGACAAACTTATTCAAGAATGTATCGACCAACTGGCAGATGATAGGGTTGATGCTGGCGTTGAGGCCCTTTACGAACTTGCTACTATGTGGAAATCAGCAGGAGTGAGTAGAGACTCATTTGGTGATATTTGCAGCTATATTGAGAAAGAAGCAACAAAGAAATCAGACGAAACATTTGTACAAATGAAAATACACAACGCCCTTATAAGAGTAAGGGAAAAGAAAAGCGGCACTAAGTTTGTAGGTGTACATTAATGGACGCTCAAAAAATAGCTAATAAGGTTGCTTATGGTCGATTTAACATAAAGCAATTAACACCGGAATCTATATTAGAGCTTATTAATGTATTAGCAGATAGAGTAAACCATCTTGAAAAACAGATAGACGAAATGAGGGTAAAATGACAAAAAAAGCGTCAGGAAACAGCAGGGCAGCCCAAAATAAAAAGATACGACAAGAAGCCCTGAGAGAGCAGTTATCAAGCCAAAAGCATGTTGAGCATGTTATTGATATTGCTAAAAAACTGTCTGATCCCAATAATGAGATGGAAAGCACCGATATACAACGGTATAAAGCAGCAGCAGACATCAAGCTAAAACTAATTAATAAATACTTACCAGACTTAAAAGCAGTTGAGTTGTCTACAGATGAAGACAATCCTTTAATTATGTACGCAGCAGAGTTACACAGATTTGACGGTAGCACAGATGCAGACCCATAAAGCGATAATTAAACCGCAAGGACGGGTACTACAAGAGTATTTTGATAGTACTGCCCCAGTTCAGATTATTATCGGGCCATTAGGAAGCGGCAAAACAATACAAACCTGCGTAAAAATACCCGAAATAATGAGGCATCAAACCCCAAACAGTAAAGGGGAGAGGCTAACCAGGTTTATTGCTGCCCGTAATACTTACTCTGAGTTATTCACTACCACCATAAAAGATTGGTTAGAGTGTAATGATTATCTGGGCGATAGAAGCATAAACGGCAACGGGTTTAACCAAGGTGGAAAAAAACCACCAACACACACACTAAAATTCATGCTAGAAGATGGCACAACGGTAATGTCAGAAATGATTTTTATTGCGTTTGATAGACCCGATCACGTTAAAAAAGCCAGAGGGATACAGGCTACAGGTATTTGGCTAAATGAAACAAAAGAGCTATCAAAGGCCGTTGTCGATATACTTGATTTACGTCATGGGCGCTATCCAAGCAAAAAGAACGGGGTTACTCCAACTTGGCATGGTATGTTGGGGGATACAAACGCGCCAGACGAAGACCATTGGCTATATAGGTTAGCAGAGGAAGAAAAACCGAAAGATTGGGTAATATTTAAACAGCCTGGCGGTGTAATTAATATTGGTGGTAAATGGCTAATAAATCCTAATGCAGAAAATACGGCGAACCTACCGAAAGATTATTATACTCGAGGAGTACAGGGGAAGGCTGATGACTGGATTCACGTTAATTTAGCCAATGAATACGGGTTTGTAAGCACAGGAAAGCCAGTACATCCTCGATATGTTGATTCTGTTCACTGCCAAGATTTAGATTTTACGCCAGATATAAATACAGAGATTATACTTGGCTTTGATTTTGGGAGAACCCCAGCATGTGCCTTTTTACAGCCAACCTCTGTCGGTGGTTGGGTTTGTTTTGATGAGTTTCTTGCTGTTGATATGAGCGCTCTATCTTTTGCTCCAGAATTAAAAAAATATTTAGCGGCGAATTATCCAGGCTACAGGATAAAGGGGTGGGGCGATCCATCAGGCGGAAACAAGGGACAAGGAACAGATGACACACCAGTAGGAATATTGAACGCCCAAGGGATAAATTGTAGAAAGACAGCAACTAACGATCCACTAGTAAGGCGTAGCGCAGTAGAATCTCCATTGCGTGAGGTCGGCATGGATGGGAAACCAAGGTTAATGGTGCTACCAAAATGCAAGATGATAAGAAAAGGTCTTGCTGGTGGTTTCACATACAGGCGAGTCCAGGTATCAGGCGGGGAAAGATACCACGACGAGCCAGATAAGAATGAGTATTCGCATCCAGTAGAGGCGTTAGAATACGGCTTACAAGGCGAGGGCGAAGGGCGAGAGATTCTAAAGCCAAAAAATACATATACTCAACCTATTGTAATGAATAACGCTTTTAACGTGTTCTAATGTTCCACAAACCTAAAACACACAGCCTATTAGAATCTCAACACCTTGTCGGCCTATCTCATAAACGGGTTTACCTCGTTTACGAGGACAAAGAATGTCACTGGTGGTCTAAATTGCTGAAATCTGGCTATAAACATGTATATGCCATCACTTTTAATGGATTATTCTGGATTAAAGTGGATTTTCTGTTAGGTTTTACTGATATAGATGTATTATGCTATGATAACCGAGACACCATAAAAGACGTATTGAAAGGACACAAAGTGAAAACTCAATATGTCGAAGTATGGCGGAAACCGAGATACCGCAGTTTATTTGGTTTATATTCGTGTGTTGAAGCGATGAAAGCCTTGTTAGGGATTAAAGCGCCTTGGATTATAACCCCGTATCAACTACATAAATATTTGAGGAAATAATCATGGGTAAGTTTATTGAACCAGAACAACAAAAAACGGAAGCAAAGGCAGATGCGCGGCAGAGCGCGGAAATAAAAAAATTAGATAAGCAAGAAGCTCAGAGAGTATCAGCTTTAAAGCGTAAACGCAGAGGCAGAGCAAGCTTAATCTCTGGTTCTGAAACTGGCGTTAAAAGCGAGACATTAGGATAATGGACGGCGCAGACGCAATTGAGAATCTTCGAGATGTATCTCATCATGAGAACTGCCTAAATAGATCGACAGGAGAGCACCCTGGCGTAACCTACGCTCCATCCGTGAATAAGTGGAGAGCAAGGTTGTACCGTAAAGGCATAAATTACGAGCTGGGAAATTATTACAGCAAAGACTTAGCTATAGAGGCTAGAGGTTTTGCTGAGGAGATTTATCATGGATAAACTTGATGGCGCGCCACTTTTACGTCGTTTTAATGCGGCAAATGCCCGTAAGTCGTTATGGCTTGATGTGCTCCAACAATCGTATCAATACGCGCTCCCACAAAGAGAAGAATTTTACGGCAATCAACGAGAAGGCCAAAAAAAGAACGAAGAAGTATTCGACTCTACAGCTATCAATGGTCTTCAACAGTACGCCTCACGGATGCAAGCAACGCTTATGCCTCCTTGGAGAAAATGGGCTGTTTTAACACCAGGCCAAGAAGTTCCAGAAGAAGAACAAGACGCAGTAAAAGAAGGGCTTGAGAAAGCTACTGATGTTCTATTTACAACCTTTAATCATTCCCCTTTATCTACTCAAGCACATGAGGCAATATTAGAATGTGGTGTTTCTACCGGCGCTCTGTTGTTTCAAGAGGGGGACGCAGACCAGCCTTTTAATATTACCGCTATTCCATTAGCACAGCTTGTACCAGAAGAAGGCCCAGACGGAACAATCGAAACTGTTTACCGTCAATGGGAGGTAGCGGGGCGATTAATCGAAAGACAATGGCCAGATGCTAAACTTTCGGGAACCTTACAGCAAAGCATAAAATCAAAGCCTGACACCAAACATACTATTATTGAGGGAACTATATTTAACCCCAAAACTAAAAAGTATGATTATAGAGTGATGATTAAAAAGGGCATGGAAATCATTGTAGAGCGCGAGGAAGACGTAAGCCCGTGGATTGTATTTAGAACCTCAGTAATGCCTGGTGAGATTTTAGGTCGTGGCCCTATCATGCAAGCATTGCCAGATATTCTCACAGCAAATAAGGTTGTAGAGTTCACATTACGCAGAGCCGCTATTGATATTGGTGGTATTTATACTCATGTGAATGATGGTTCAATTAATCCTTATACTATCCAATTAGTGCCTAATTCCATCATACCAGTGGGCAGCAACACAAACGAAAACCCAACATTACGCCGATTAGACACTGGAAACGGTATTGATGTTTCTCAAATTGTATTAGCAGACCTTCGAGCAAATATTAACGATGCCTTATTAAGTAATCAGTTAGGCCCTGTAGAAGGCCCCACCAAATCAGCCACAGAGATTAGTATTAGACAGCAAGAGCTAGTACAGACAGCGGGCGCGACATTTGGGCGACTTCAAACTGAATTGCTTGAAAAAGTAGTTAGGCGCGGCGTGTACATTTTACAGCGGTTAGGTAAGATTCCAGAGTTTAAGGTTGATGGCAAAGAAGTGACCTTGCGCTATGAAAGCCCGCTTGCTCGTGCTCAAGATGCAGAGGAAATTCAGAATATCACTAGATGGATTGAATTAGGTGGCGCGTTAGGCCCTGAAATCTTTATGGGCGCGGCTAAAGTTGAGGATATTCCGAAAGAATTGGGTGAGTTATTAGGTGTCCCCGCTTCTTTAAGTCGTGATGACGCGGAAAAAGAACAGATAATGCAAATGGTTGCACAGTTAATTGCACAACAGCAGATGCCGCAAGAGGGATAAATGACACAAGCACAAGATATGGTAACAAACCTCAAAGGCTGGAAAGCTCTTGATATTGACTCTCAAGAAATGGGCACACTTAGAGCCGAGCAACAAACGCAAATCAAGAATATCAATGCAGATATGCGTGAGCTGTTTATGGATTCAGAGCTAGGCAAGCGCGTATTAAATGTATTAATTGACTGGACGGTTAGACAGCCAGTAGCAAGACCAGAAAGCACAACACAAATGGCCTTTTTTAGAGAGGGTCAAAACGATATTGTCCGTTGTATTTTGGCGGCGTGTCACAATTCAGAAAAAGGAGATAAGTAATGAGCGAAGAATCATTGTTAGCTGTTGCAGGAGCGTCAACACCTAGCGAAGAGTCAACGACAGAAACGACAGAAGCACCAGTATGGGCATACGCCGAAGGCATCAACGGTGAAGGTGAGAAGCCGGAGTGGTTTAAGGATAATAAGTATAAGTCTATCTCAGCACAAGCCGAAGCATACGCGGGACTTGAGTCTAAGTTGGGCGGCTTTACTGGCGCACCAGATGAATATGAAAGCTCTATGCCTGATGGTATCGAGGGCGAAATTAACACAGATGACCCAATGCTCGAAAAGTTCACAGGATGGGCGAAAGAAAACAACCTTAACCAAGAAGCCTTCACAGCTTTACAGCATATGTTTATTGAGAACGAGTTTAATAATCAAGGTGTGAGTCGAGAAGCAGAGCTGAACGCTTTAGGTGATAACGCACAAAGTCGGCTACAGAATATTAGCGACTTTGCAAAAGCTAATCTTTCAGAAGATGAATATGACGGTATATTAGCAGCCACCACCACAGCGGCGGGCGTAAAGGCGATTGAAGCTTTGATCGCTAAAACTCGAACCACCATACCAACGTCGCCAGCAGAGGTTGATACTGGATTAAGTCACTCAGATATAAAAGCAAGAATGAGCGACCCGCGCTACCAGAGCGACCCTGCATTTAGAGCGGAAACCTCTAAAATGTATGAGCGTAAATTCGGAAAAGAGCCGCAGCGACAGACTATAGGTTAACTATTGGGCGGTTGTTGACTATTTCCAGCAACCGCTCTACAATAAAAGCACAGATACCCTTCTTGGCCTGTATTAAAAATACATCCTAGGCCCCAGCATTGCTGAGATACCCTAAAAAACATTAATTAATTTTATCTTTTTAGGAGATACAGCAATGAGCAAAAACTTATCCGCTGCCGCTTCAACAGAATTTGATGACATGGTAAAACATGCTTATCAAACTATGGGTTCTACCAATGGTGGAATCGTGAACGCAGTAACACAACGAAACAACGTAGTAGGTGATACCTACAAATTCCGCGCTATGGGCAAAGGTCTAGCGAATCAGAAGCCATCACAGGCTGACGTAACACCGATGGACATTTCTCACAGCTTAATCACTGCCACTCTAGGTAATTGGAACGCTCCAGAATACACAGACATCTTTGACGCGGCAGAAGTTAACTTCGACGAAAAACAAGAACTAGCAAACACTATTGCTGGCGCTTTACATCGTCGCCAAGAGCAAATCATCATTGATGCTATGGATGCAGCTACACCAGGTGCAACAGTAGCAACCTCTGTAGGTGGTGCTGATACTAATATGAACATCGAAAAGGTTGTTGAGGCTTCAAAAGAGCTAAATGATGCTGGTGTTCCTATTGATCAAGATCGCCATATTGCCGTTTCTGCCGATGGCCTTCGTGCTATGTTGCTTGAAACTCAAGTGGGTTCAGCCGATTACAATAGTGTTCAGTCTTTAATGACTGGTACATTAGATTATTGGATGGGCTTCCATTGGCATATTGTTGAATCACGCGATGAAGGCGGCTTAACGGTTGCCGCTGGTGATGTTCGCCAAGGTTACGCATGGCATAAGTCTGCGGTAGGTTTAGCGACTGGCTTGGATATTCGCACAGATGTTAACTGGGTCGCACAAAAGACTTCATGGTTATGCAACGGCATGATGAAGTGTGGCGCAGCTATCCGTGATACTGCGGGTTTAATTCAAATTAACGCAGACGAAACATAAGGAGGCTATAAAATGGCTTATTCACACCCAAGTTTGTTCCGTGTTGGCGGTTCTGATTCACAAGGGCCGACAATTTGGACTTACACATCGGCGGATGCTATTGCAACCGTTAATACATCAGGCTACTTCAATGATGCTTCTGACGATTTAACTGTTCGAGATATTATTTTTGTGGTCGATTCAGCCACACCTACGACAAGCATTGTTAGTGTTTTAACAAATGCGTCTGGTGTAGTTGATGTGTCTGACGGTTTAGCAATCACTGAAACCGATACAGACTAAAACTGACTGAGGGGGATTATCCCCCCTCTTTCTTTTAAGAGGAAATATTTATGTCTTCAAATAACTTTGCCTCATTGTTTGCAGCGCAGACAACAGATGCGGACTCAACATTAACAATTACCATACCGGAAAAACCAGGTGGAGCAGCTTTACCAAAAGCAGCATTAACTTTATATGCAAGCGGTGGTTTTGGTGGCGGCACTTGTACAATTAAAGTCTCGCACGATAACTCTACTTTTCACACTGTTGGTTCTGGTCTGACGGCGGCAGGAATTGAAACGGTTGAAGTTGTAGCCAAATATATTAAATTAAATCTAACAGGCGCAACAGCAGCAACGCTCACAGCCTCCTTAATGGTAGGAGACATCAAAGGCGCTACGGCAGCATAATGGCTACCGATATTTCAATGTCTAGTAATGCTTTACTGCTTATTGGACACGGCACAATAAATTCCTTTACAGATGCGGGAGCAGGTGCAAGAGCAGCTTCTAATCTCTATGGTACTGTTTACGAGGACGCTATTACCTCTTACCCTTGGCGATTTGCTATTGGGAAAGTATCATTATCTAAACTGGTAGCGGATCCATTAAACGAATGGGCTAACGCATTTCAGTTACCCGCAAACCTATTATTAACCTATAGAACATATCCACGCAGCGCGTTTGAAATTTACGAGGATAAGCTTTATACCGACCAAGATACAGTTGAGATTGATTACTGGTTTAAACCAGAAGAAACCAACTTACCCCCTTATTTTGTAAAACTCATGCAATACCTGTTAGCGGCTGAATTTGCTATATCTGTAACAGATAACAGGACTCTAGCAGATGTCTACGCAGCAGCAGCACAAAGACAAGCTATGGTTGCACAAAACCGAGACTCACAAGGCCGCACTAATAACGCAATTGAATCAGCCCCATTTATAGAGGTTCGATAAGTGCCACGTATTCGACGAATCCAATCATCTTTTAATTCAGGTGTATTAGACCCTCGATTAGCCGCAAGAATAGACCTTAAAGCGTATTACTCCGGTGCTGAGAAGTTAGATAACGCCATTTGTTTGCCTCAAGGCGGTGCATCACGTAGAGATGGATTAAAATATATTGCTACTATAGCAAGCGGTGATGCTCGATTAATCCCCTTCTCTTTTAATACTGAACAAACCTATATGTTAGTAGCTACTAACACAAATATAGCGGTATATAAGAACGGTGTTTTTCTAGTAAATGTCGCTATTGCCCACACATCCGCGCAATTAGCCAATATTAACTGGACGCAATCGGCTGACACCTTAATTATCACTCATAAAGATGTGGCCCCGATAAAAGTGGTTAGGGACTCTGTGACAGAAACAACATGGACAGTTTCTACAATATCTTTAACGAATATCCCACAACATGACTATGATGATGCTAGCTCACCTACCCCTGTTAACGAGGTTCAGCAAGTAAATCTTGATAATGGGTGGACAGGCGGTGAAACCTTTACGCTCACGCTAAACGTAAGCACAACGACAACACTAACGAATAACGCTACACCAGCAACGACAGCAACAATAATTCAAAACGCGTTACGCGCTTTAGGTAATACGTCTGATACAGGTATTACAGTGGCTTATTCTGGTGCAAATAATGATTATAATGTGACTTTTGCGGGTGATGATGGCGGTATTGATTGGCCTCAAATGACGGGAAATATTATTTCAGGTGGTGGGGCTATTTCAGTTTCTACGACTACAGATGGTGTTTCGTCTGCGGAGGATGTATGGAGTGCTGGGCGTGGCTGGCCTCATACTGTGACATTTTATGAGGGGCGCATGATATTTGGTGGCTCTAAATCACGCCCACAAGGTATATGGTTGTCTGTCACGAATGATTTTTTTAACTTCGATGTAGGCACAGGCTTACCAGATGAAGCTATTGTTGCTGTATTAGATACCGACCAAGTAAACGAGATTAGGGCCGTAGTCCCTGGTAGGCAATTAGAAATTTATACTTCTGGTGGTGAGTTTGTTGTAACTTCAACTCCTTCGATTCCAGAAACATTTAGCGTCGCAAGACAAACATCATACGGCATGGCCAATGTAAGAACCGCCTCTATTGATGGCGCAACCCTTTACGTTCAAAGAAACGGGCAAAGTTTTAGAGAGTTTTTGTATTCTTTTGGTGAGGATGCTCATGTTTCTAATTCTATGTCTCAATTATCAACACATTTAATTAATACGCCTGTAGACCTAGATGCAGCAAGAGGAACGGCCACAACCGACACTAATTATGTTTACTTGGTGAATACTTCTGGTGATGTTGTTGTGCTGAACACACTAAGAGAACAGCAGATTGCAGCATGGTCTGGTCCGTGGACTACTTTAAACGGTAGTTTTAAGCGTGTTGGGGTGCTTGACACAGAAGTTTATTTTATTATCGAAAGAACTATAAGCGGGTCAACAGTAAATTATCTTGAGATATTAGATGATGATTACTTAACAGATAGCGGAAAGCAGTACGTAAGCCATTCTAGCTCCATAGTAACCGGCCTTAGTCATTTAGAAGGTGAGACGGTAAAAGTTAAGATAAATGGCGCTATGCAGCCTGACGCGGTTGTTTCTAGTGGCTCAATCACTTTAGCTCGCACACCTTCAGCCGAGTTAGTTGAGGTCGGTTTAGGGTATAATCCAACAATAAAGACAATGCCGGTTAGCGATGACTTTCAAGATGGCCCAACATTAAACAGGGAAAAAAGGATTGTTAGGTGTACAATCAACTCGTACTTAACGCTAGGCATTCATGTGAATGGCGAAAGAATACCCGACAGACAGCTTGATATTGATACGTTTGATGATGTGCCAGACCCATCAAGTAAGACAACAGAGTTATACTTGCATGGATGGAGCCAAAAAGCACAGGTTGAGATTACACAGATTGACTCTACACCCTTGACGGTATTGGCTTTAGATTTGGAGGTGAGCGCATAATGGGCTCTAAAAATGTACGTCTTGTAGGTCATGCGGTAGCAGCTTATTACACCGGCGGTGCTTCGTTGGTTGCTTCAGCGGCCGTTGAGTCAAACATTCAGGCGGGAGAGGCTAAAGCTGCGGAACTAAAAACTCAAGCAAAAGCCGAAGAGTTTAACGCAAAGAATAGAGAAATAGACCGCAAACGAAACTTAATAAGGGTTTTGTCATTACAGAATGTGCGTAGCGCGGCTTCTGGTGTGCGTGGTGGCGTAGGTTCAAGTCAGGATGCTCTTATGCGTGAAGATATAAGCCGTTACGAACTAGATACCACAACAGACTTAGCCACAACAACACAGCGCATCTCTCAGTTAAGAGATAATGCGCGAACAGCGAAGACATCAAGCCTTATTTCCGCCGCTTCTGAGGGTTACAGCGCATACTCAAGAGCCACAAAACGGGGTAAATTATGAGATACCAGCCCCAGCTAGTAAATCAGCAACCTATTGCAAGCACAAAACCGCAATTGTTTCAGTCTTTAGCTCAACGGTTTAGCGCGTTTGCAAGTAAAGCTCAGGATGATTTAGACCGTGATATGCAAAAGAAGGCTAAAGAGCAAGGTTTAATTGATGCTCAAGGTAAGACCGCTATTACTTTGCGTGATGGTAGTACGATTGCGGATGAAGCGTGGAACCAAGGCGCTATTTCTTCTCATTTAGCTGCGATTAAATTAGATGTTACTGATAACCTATCTCGTATCGCGGCAGAAAATGCGCGAAACCCTGAGGGGTACACGGTAAATGCAAAAGCATACAGCAAAGGCTTGTTAGAGGGTGTACCTGAAAATATCCGCCCTGCCGTACAAGATGAGCTTTCCTCTATTATCTTAAAATCAAACCGAAAAATTGAATCTGATTTAGTGTCGTTTGAAAGAGATCAACACGCCGCCAGTACTTCCACAGCTATAGATTTATATAGAACAGAAGGGGAAAATCAGGCTTTGTTAGGTGATGTGGTAGGCGCAACAGATGCGCAAATTAAAGCAATCCAACTAACTGACTCACTAGAAATTGCTGGGCTATTAACCCCAAAAGCCGCAGAAGCACAAAGAAAAGCTATTACCCAAGACATTGAGGATCAAGTTATTTATGGCGCATTTAGTCGAGAAATGGAAAAAGGGAAAGGTTTAAAATATATAAACAACTTCAAAAAAATTAAACGTCTAGGTGGTCGAGATCCAGATTATCGAAAAAAGATGGCTGATAAAATGGTTGGTTTAATGAAAGCGGAGCACGCCACAGATGACGCTATTCGCAGACAAGAAGACGCTGACCGGAAAGCGAGATGGAGAGAAGGCGCAAAACAAATTGCCACTTTAGACCTTAATGGTGATTTAATTATTGAGCACTTACAGGATATGGTGAAGAACGATCAATTAGATCCAAAAGTAGCTAACGCTTATAAGAAAAACGCATTCTTGGAAGGATTAGAATTTTCAGAGCAAGTCGCTATTAATGAGATTAAAGCTGATATATTGGCTGTGTCTGAGCTAGAAATACAAACAGACACACGACTAAGCCGTATTGATAAAGGCAAACTAATACAAGAAAGACGCAGCCTAGAAGAAGATAAAGGGAACTGGCGGTCCACTCAAAACGGACGGGAAGGCGCAAGACGCATTAATCAGGCGTTTGGTATTATTAAAGGCGTAGACTCAAGAATTACAGCAGAAAAGGCGCGTAGAGCCGGAATGGTATTAACTCGATACTTTAACGAGATTGAAGCCTTGCCTTTAGAAGAAAGAGAATATAAGACCGTTGAGATTGCCGACAAACTGGTGAAAGAGGTTAATAGTGAAATATCTATCGCTGATTTAGAAAAAGCCAGAGACAGACTAAACAAAGCACAATATCAAACAGAAGAACAGATAAAAGCGGCAGAACTTGGTAGCGAGGAAGAAAAAACCCAAATCATTCAACTTAACCGCAAATTAAAACGCATTGAGAGACTGGAGCGAGAAATTGGACAATAGCCTAGAAGCTTTTAGCTCAAACCCTCGTTATTCTCCTGACGGTTTAGAGGTTGAGATTGAAAAAGAGGAATTAAGCCTTGCTCGTAAAACGGATAGTGAGCAAGCTGCTATTGCTGACTTACAACAAGATGCACCGAAGATCGAAACTCAAGAGGGTTTTGATATGATGGGTATGCACGAAAAGATATTGGGTGTTGTGGATAATGCCACACGTGTTCCCCGTGATATTGTTGGCGGAATCACTAAAGCAATAGATAACACAATGTCTCTCGCTATTGGTCGTGAGAATGTGGATACTGCTAATCAATGGTTACGTGATGAAATGCCCGACCTAGTAAAAATTGCAGACACTTTCGAACAAGGTATAGCTCCAGTTGGTACAGTTTCAGAGGTAACGCAAGAATTATCACAATTTGCCGTACCTTTTGGCGCATATATGAAAGGTTTAAAAGCCTTATCGGTTGCTGGCGGTATTACGGCTGGTCCATTCACAACGGGGTTTATATCAGATGTAATTACTTCTGGTACAGCTTTAGATCCTCATATTGATAGGTTTGCAACCTTAGCTAAAGAAATGGGCGTAGAAAATAAAATTGTAGGCTGGTTAGCTGATAACGAAAATGAGACTGATTCAGAAGGTCGGCTAAAGAATATTTTAGAAAACGCCGGCATAGGTTTAGGCGTAGCGGCTGCGATTGCTTCTGTGGCTATGCCGCTTAAAGGTATGTGGCGATTAAGTAAAGAAATACCAAAGATGCCGTGTGGCCCGTCGATGGGTTCACCACAAGCGCAGCGCGGTTCTATTTCTTTAAAGGATGAGATACCTTCACAATTTACAATGGGTAACGACGAATATTATTCAACTGCTAACGGTATGAAATTTAAAAACAATACCCCGATAACAGATGATGAACTAAAGGCGGCATACAAAGAGTCGCTAACCCCTAAAAAGGCAGCGGAAGCGGCAACCGACTATAGAATAGAGCATACAGCCCCAATAAAAGAAGGTAAAAACACGCTTGATGATGTTACAGACATGATGCCTGATGATTTTTATGACCCTTCTGTATCTTGGAATTATTACGGACATGGTGGCGACGCTGCCGCAATGGATAAAAAAACCGCGAGAATTGTGGCTAAATTTAAAAGAAGGCCCAACGCAGAAATAACTATATACAGGGCCGCACCAAAGAAAGCCAAAGGGATAAATGATGGCGACTGGGTTACAGTAAATAAGGATTATGCTCAGGAGCATGGAAGTCGACATTTAGAGGGCGATTTTAAAATAATATCTAAAAAAGTAAAGGCTAGAGATATAGCAACGGATGGTAACTCTATACACGAGTGGGGATATTCTCCACAAAAAAATAAAGATTTAGACGACAAAGCAGACAAAATCATAGATGAGTTAAAATCCCTATGAGCATAGAGAAAAAACTTGCTGTTATTGAGGCTTTAGTTGAAGCTAAGAAAAAGCCCGTTAAGGATAATTCTGCCGAAGTAAAAGCCATGGCAGAACAAGCTATTGCCTCAATGCGCGGTACAGTGAGCAACAATCAAGCTATAATGGGCGAAATTGTTAACCGTCTATCAAATAGACCTGTAGAGTTTTTAATTCAAAGGGACGGTAAGGGTGATATGGTCAAGATAATTCCGGTATATGACAAATGATAAAAGAGCCTACGCTAGAACAAAAAGCTGAACCAGTGCAACCTATTGAGCCTGTGCAGCCCGTCGAGCCTACGCAAGACGCAACCTCAATGGAGGGCGGAACTCAAGTAGCTGGCATTGGTTGGCTAAAACCTTTATTTCGTGAAGGCATGGAAGCGCTCGCAAAGAAAAAAGAAGTTGTTGAGCCGCTTTATAAATCTAAAAAGGAGTTAATAAAAGAAGTTACAGAAAAAGTAGAGATTAAAGAAGGTACAGAAGCAGAAGCTAACCGAGTGCTGGATTTAGAATTTGGCGATTACAACCAGCTAGATGACCATCAAATCAATTTTGACAGAATCGACACGACTGATGATATAAAAGCGGTTATTGGTTCAGTTGCAGAAGACAACAAAGGCGCAATTAATCAAGCTCGACGCGGTAAAATATCACACGACCAACTTCAAATCCTTGCTGATGAACTAGGAACAGATCAAGAAGTTATTGAGCAGGTAATGAAGCGTCAAGCGGGTGAGGCATTTGGCCCCGAGGTCATTCTTGCTGCGCGTCAAGTATTAGGCTCAAGCGCAAAACGTATCCTTTCATTGGCTGAAAAAGTCAGAATGGGTGAAGCATCACAGCGAGAGATGCTGCAATTCCGCAGACAGTTAGACTTCCATAGAGAGTATCAAGGTCAATTAATGGGTGCGAGAGCAGAAGCTGGTCGTGCGTTGAATGCCTTTGGTATTCCGACAGGCGATAGCCCTCGTGAAATAGCGAGACTCTCTGAATTGGTTGAAACGACAGGCGGTGCAGGTGATTTAATGCGAACCGCTAAAGAATTAGAGCATATCGACTCTGTTGAAGGGTTAAATAAACTCACGCAAACATCACGGCTTGAAAAAGTGCAAAGCGTTTTAGTTGAAAACTTTATTAATTCAATCCTTTCAGGTGTAAAAACACACGTTATTAACACATCAGGCAATGCTTTGTTTCAAGGTATGCATATTGCAGAAACAGCCGTTGCAGCGCGTCTAGGTCGATTCATGGGAACAAAAGAAGGTGTTGCCGTTGGTGAAGCCTCAGCCCAGATGTACGGAATGATGCAATCTTGGCGGCAAGCATTAAAAGCGGCTCAAGTATCTTTCAAAACAGCCGAGCCATCTGACCAGGTTATGAAGTTTGAGGGAACGGTTAATAAAGCAATCTCTGCCGATAATCTTGAATTATCAGGCGGGTTAGGTCGCGCAGTTGATTTGCTGGGTACGATTATCCGTGTACCTACTGAACGTATTATGTTGCCCGTCGATGAGATGTTTAAAGTGTTCGCTAGAAATGGTGATATTGCCCGTCAAGCATTTAGGGAAGGAGATCGTGTTGCTTCATTATCAGGCAACCCAGAAGACGCGGCAAAAGTCATTCAAGAATTTTTACGCAACCCACCTAAACAAGCTCTGGACGAAGCGCAAGCGGCGGCACTTTATAAGACATTTCAAAACCCATTAGGTGAGGCTGGTCAATCAGTACAAAAGGCAATCAATAAAGTGCCTGGTGCGCGTTTTGTTGCCCCGTTTATCCGCACACCAATCAATATATTTAAAGCGGGATTATTAGAACGCAGCCCCGTTGCTGTGTTTACCCGCACTTTTCACCAAGACATAAAAGCAGGAGGTGCAGCCCGTGACCTTGCTCTGGCTCGCGTATCAATGGGATCACTTACTGCCGCTAGTGTTAGCATGTATGCCGCTAACGGCCAGATTACTGGTGGCGGCCCTTCCAATCCACAGGCAAGAGAAGCCCTAAAAGCAACAGGATGGAAGCCCTACTCGCTTGTTTATACGGTAAACGGCAAAACTGTTTATCAAAGCTACCAAAGGGCAGAGCCTTTAGCTTATGTTATTGGTGCGGTTGCTGATTTGGTCGAAATACAGAATTACGGTGATGATGATCTAGATTCTGATGACGAAAGGGTATCTGATATTTCAGCCGCGATTGTGGCGGCGATCGCAGAGAACACAACAAATAAGACATTTTTGAAAGGCGTTTCTGACTTCACCAAAATGATGGACGATCCAAAAAGATACGCGAAGTCATGGGGGCAAAACATGCTTGCAGCTCAAATTCCTTTTTCTGGTACGCGCCGAGACTTATCAAGAATACAAGACCCTTATGCCCGTACAGCGTGGGATTTAACGGAAAAAGTGAAAGCCAGTTCAGGTTTTGCGGGGTATGTTGAAGATGTGCCCGCTAATCTTGACGTTTACGGCGACCCTAAATATCACCCTGCCGGTGGTTTAATGGGGATTATGTCCCCGTTTCCCGACTCTCAAAAGACTACCGATGAAGTAAAACTGGAAGTGGTAAGAGTAATGAGCGCATCAAGACAGGTCCCTATTTCTAAGCCTTCACGCAGAATTGACGGCGTTAAGCTCACAACAAAGGAGTATTACGATTTAACCCAACTTTCTCGCAAGATTATACAAGACGGTGATGGCCTTACATTCCACGAAGCGTTAAACGAGACAATGAATAGTGAAATTTACGCAGATGCTACACCAGATATGCGATCCACTCTACTAAAAGATGTTCAAAAGAATTTTGATAAGTGGGCTAAAATTGAACTTGAAGAACAAAACGATGATCTAAGACTTCGATTAGAAACACGCAGAGCCAAAAAAGAGGCGTTAATGTTTGGTGTTGAAGAATTAGAACCAGAACAACAGGAGTTAATTGATTTTGGCAGATAATATCGCAGTAGAGCCAAGCGGCCACAGCGACAGAGTAGACGTTGCCACTGATGAAATAGGCGGTATTCATTATCCTGTCTATAAACATGCTTACGGTGTTGATGGCGAAGTAACTCTTGTTAGTGAAACAGACCCTTTACCAATAAGAACAGGTAGCGGGGACCTCACTGTTGACGCATGGGGCGTTCAAAAAGTGTCTACACCTGTTTCCTTGTTCTCCGGCAAATTCACTTTTGACATAGACCCTGCCGCATGGTTTATGTTCGAGAATGGGGCGCAAGTTTATACTTCGACCAATATCACATCAACAGACAGCGCCGGAAAGCTAGTTACAGATGCTACCAATACTATTATTTTACTAGAATCAAGAGAGTGTCCAAGATACCAGCCGAATAGAGGCCATTTATTTTCTACGGCTTTGTGGTGTCCAAATAAAACTAGCGATGGCGTAAGGGGTTGGGGTGTTGGTGTTCATGGTGAAAACGAGGTTCAATTCTCGCTAAAATCAGACGGATTACTATATGCTCAACTAGAAAGTGGTGGTGTATCTAAGGTTGATGATGTTATTGATGTGTCCAGTGTTGCTGATTTTGATGTTGAGAAAGGCAATATCTATGATATACAGTTTCAATGGCGCGGTGTTGGTAATTATAAGTTTTTTATTAACAACATTCTTGTTTACACTATAGAGAATCTAGGCACATTAACTGCCTTGAGCATGGAAAATCCAGCTTTACCAGCACATTTTAGATGTGAGAGAATAACAGAAGATGTTGAGATGCACATCGGTTGTGCTGATATAACATCGGAAAACGGATCAAAAAACGACAGAGAAGCTTATGTTTCTGCTTACTCAGAAGCTGTGAGCGTTTCCACTAACACACCAGTAATAGTTGTCCATAACCCTTTACAAATAAATTCACAAACAAACACTAGGACATCTACTCTTGCCAGAATATCTGTCAACTGTTCAAAAAAAGGTGTATTTAAGGTTTGGACATCAAGAAACGCCGGAGATATAACAGGGGAAACCCTAAAAGTAATTGGTGGTGGATCTTATGGTCAGTGTGACTCTACGGATATGGATGCAACAGCGGTTAGAGCGACAGCGGCTACTATTGCTAATATGCAGTTTGTTACTTCAATCCCTGTTGAGGCAACAAAACGCATATCAGTAGACAACCCTTACAGAGATAGAATTGAGTTTCCTATTGTTAGAGGTGATTATATTGTTGTGACTTGTACTGCGGCATCCGCTAGTGCAGATTGCGTAGTTGAGTGGGGAGAACAAAGATGACGCTAACCAAGCTAATAAACCATCATAACAACACAACTGTCTATATTAATCTTGAGGCTATTGCTAGTGTTTATATACATCTTGGCAGCGACTATCATATTGAAATGATAGACGGCTCCAGTTTTCATATAAACCTAAATGACCCAACAATAACCGCGCTTATTGCATCAGCCAATGCCGCCTATACGCCGCCATGATTAGTACGACCCCGATGGGGCCAGGGTTTTTTATATTCTTTCAAACAACGAAAGACTATAACAGTTTTATAGATAGACCGGACAACGGAAGAAAGAAGCGCGAAGAAGATGAAATTTTAACATTATTAACCTCGATGTATGAGTCGGGACAATTTAATTAAGGAAAACGTTATGGCTTTACTTGTAAACGACAATACGCCGAGAGTTCAATATGTAGCAACAGCGTCACAAACGGTTTTTGCTTACCCTTTTGCTATTTTTGTTAATGCTGACTTAAAGGTTTATCAAACACTCGCTGGGGCAGACGCTAACGACACGACTGACATTCTAACGCTTACGACTGATTACACCGTTTCTGGCGCATCAACAACAGATGGCGGGAATGTAACGCTTGTTACTGGTGCGAGTGCTGGCGATATAATCACTATTGAACGCGACTTAGCGATGGAAAGAACTACCGATTATCAAAATCTTGGCGATTTAGAATCATCGTCATTAAATACAGATTTAGATCGCCTTGTTATGATGACACAACAAAATGAATCAGATATTTTGCGAACATTTAATGTTCACAAATCAAACTCAAGTATAACAGACTTCAGTCTTGCACCTGATGGCGGGAAAGTGCTTGCGTGGAAAACTGACGAATCAGGGCTTGAAGCCTTGCTACCTGCTGTTGGCAGTATTGGTGATGGTGTAACAACATCGTCAAAATTAGTGGCGGCAGCTTTAACCCTTACATCAGAAGACGCAGGTAAGAAAGTATTTGTTACATCAGCCGATGGTGGCGAGTTCACAGTTAGATACAACGCTACACCGGCGACTTATGCAGATAATGGCGGAGCCTATTGTGGTACAGAGTTTATCCCTACAGGTGGGGATGGGACTATAGGGTTTGTTAGAGACTCATTCGAGGAGGTCTTGCCGGAGTGGTTTGGTGCAACAGGGTTAGGGACTGGTGATGACTCTAGCGCGACTCAATTAGCTATAGATTCAGGTTTTGATGTTGCTATATTGAACGATTATGAGCTAAACGGAACAGCTTTAACGTCGGGCGCGGTCGGCCAAAGAATTGTAGGTCGTGGCGGTTCTATTTTGGGTGCTTCGATTACACTAACACACGAAGAATCTGAGGTTATCGGTGTTACCTTTGATACTATTCTTGATAGAGCAGTAAGAATCCAAGCAAGCTATGCCAAGGTAAATTATAACAAGTTTAAATCTATTGGGTCTGGATTTATTTCTGGCACTTCAAGCACAGCGGATTATGCTGTTGTTCACATAGATGGGGCGGCAGCATCAAGAGGTGGTGTTGAAATTAAAGGAAACCTATTTAAAGGAATAAAAGGTGATTCGTGTATAAGAATAGACGGAAACCCAAATCAGTTTGACATTGCGCTTAATAGCTTCATCAGCACTCGCTTTTACGCCGTTAAAATAGGTACAAGCTCACCTGGACAAATAGGCGCTATAGATAATAATCGTTACTACCAGATAGGATTTAACTATGATGCTGGTGATACGGGTATTGCAGGAACAGCAATATATGCCCCAGATGAGCAGCCGCTTGTCTCAGCGGTAAATAATAGAATACTTACAACGTCAGAAAACGGTATTGAGGGTGGCTTCGGCTTGATTGATAATAATCTTATAAGCGGAGCAGGAACAGATCCAAGCTCCGGCACATACTCTACCGCGTCCCGTTTCTCAATATCTACAGTCTACGGCGGCGATATATCGAATAACCGATGCTCAAACGCAGGTAGTAGGGAGATTAGCGTTTTAACTACGTCTGACAATGTACAGGGGCAGAATGTAACAGACAATATATTAAAGCCTTTAACAGCAAACAAGGGGCTTTATGTCTCTATATCCTCAACGGGAGAGGCTAACGAATGTAATTATTCAGGAAATAGAACAATTGGCGGTGATGGCGACTTCTTATTATGCACATCAGGCGATAAGAATATATGGAAAAATAACTCTGGATACTTAACAGCGTCTGGTACTGTTAAAGGCTGGGACTGGATGGAAAATAAATCATTAAGAAAAACAGCTAATAAAAGTGTCACGGATGCGACGGCAACCGATTTATTCAGAATAAGCACAACAGACGAAACGACAAACGACGGCGGCACATGGTCTGCCATATTGACGTGCCATATTGCCAACAACTCATCCCCGTCAGCCTCTAGTGGTGCAGTAAAGATAGCGCGATTTGCTTTTTGCCGAGCTATGGACTCTGCGGGTACAGGTGGGTTATCCGCTGTAACGGAAGTTTTTGAAACTGGATCGGCAGCAAGCAGCGCCCCCGCTAGAGACATAGGAACCGTGACCGTAACCACAACAGAAAACAGTGAGTTCACGACAGATGTTGAAATAAATGTTGATGGCACTGGAGGCAGCGCGGCGATACTAACTGTAATAGCTGACTTACAAGTCTTTTTCTTCGACTTTACATCAGAAGGCTCAATTACTGAATTATGATTCTCCCTCCTAACTGCTATTCAAAAAAAAGAATTGACGTTAACGGTGCGGTAATTCATTTTATTAGTGCGCGTTATACAATGCCAGAAGCTCCTTTTAATCTCGACGAGATTATCAAAATCTTAACTCAGTATAAATATTCATACAAAGGGCTTATTACCCGCGAAGGCGAATATATTGAATTAGTTCCTGAAAACTTTAAACAGTATCACGCTGGCTACTCAATAATGAACGGGCGCAATGATTGTAATAATTTTACCAATGGATATGCCTGTTTTGGCGGTTCACTATGGCCTTATCCGGACGATCAAATTATGGGGTTAAGCCAAGTTTTAGCGCAAGACATGACTAAAAACAAATATACGCTTGATTATGTTCAAGGTCATGATGAAGTTAGACAAAATTGGCGCGATCAAAACCCTGCTAAGATTGCGGAACTAAAAGCAAAAAGAGAAGGGTATAAGGTGGCGAAGAAAAAAGACCCTGGAGCACACTTTCCTCGGGAAGCATTAAAAGACATGCTTTATAGTGTATCTGAGGCCAATCGTGTCTAGCTGGCATACAAGCGAAAAAATAATAACTGCTTTGATTATTGCTACGATTCTTAATTTCGGATCCAATTTATGGAGCGCTCTTTTTGTTATAAAGAATCTTGACACAACTCCCCCGCTAAATGAGCGCGTGACAAAAAACGAACGTGATATTTTAGGTGCTATCAATGACAGGCTTGAAATTAAAAAAACATTTGTCGAAGCTAAGGACGAAAACAAAGAACAATTCAAAGCTATATTATTCGAGATAAAAGAGTTAAGAAAAGAATACTTAGAAGACAGATTGAAAGCGGCAAGAACCGAGCCAACCATTGAAAGATTTAAGGAGCACTTAGATAAGCCAGAAGTACACGAATATAAAAGGTATATAAGGAAACCGAAATGAAGAAAATAATCATTTTGTCGATCCTTATACTGTCAGGCTGCATGGCGAATAAGCCGATTAAATATGCAAAGCCTCCAGTACAAACTAATAAAAAAGCCGTACTTGATATCCGCATAGAAGACGATTTTAGTCGCTTTGGTAAAAATGTTACGGGTGCGTGGCTATGCAAAAAAAACGGCGTATGTATATTGCACTTGCCTAGAATAACATCACAGTTTGATTCTTATGGTTGGTGCATGTGGGGAATGATGTTAGGTCGTTCGGTATTTGGCGGCATGGGTAAGCCTACAGGCGTAGAATGCGCTGATTATTACAGAGGGAAATAATATGATGGGAATAATAAGTGCAATATTGGGAAGTGGTGATGTGGTTTCTAAAGGTATGGATTTAATTGATTCTATGCACACATCAGAAACAGAGGCGATTGAAGCGAAAACAAAAGCAAAAACAGATTTAATGAAGGCTTACGCACCTTTTAAGGTTGCCCAAAGGTATCTAGCTTTAATGTTTGCGCTAACTTTTCTTTTGTCCTTTATGCTGGTGCTTGGTATGACGTTGGCCGGAATTGGTGATATTATGGCTGTTCGCGGTGTACTGGATGAGTTCTATATTGGCGAAATTATGCTTGCTATTATCATGTTTTACTTTGGCGGCGGTATGGCGGAAGGCGTACTTAATGCAAAAAAGCCGAAAAAGACCAAATCTAAGGCTAAAAACGAGACTTTTGACGCTTTTGAAGACGATTAGCTTGACACATATTAGAATTGTTCTATATTACTATATAAGTATATTAGTATATAGGAGAACTAATATGTTTATTACCATTAACAATATGAAACAATTAAACGAATTCCTACAGGCCGCAGGTATCACACGCCCTGAGAAAATCAAATCCGTATTGTCAGACAAGAATATATTAGTTTCTCCTAATGTAGCAAAGCTAATATTAAAGGCCGCTTAATTATATGCTGCAAGACGTTCTTTTGACATAACTTGCTTAACGCATTTAGCGTTAGCGGGAATGTCACGTCTACCGTTACGCCGCCATTTTGCGGTTGACCATGTTATCACGTCTTCATATCGCTCTGTGTACAGCGCCCACGGCGTACTATGACCGCTATCACAAACAATGCGCTCAAGATGATTGGTTGTAAACGGATTAGACGCGCAACCAGATAGAACCAACAAAACCGAGATTAATATTAAATTTTTCATATCACGCCACCAAGCTATATAATAGTTGAAAAAAGAACGCCACCAAGACAAATAGCATTAACAAACAATAACCAAGATATTTTAACTTTTTCATATTACCCTCTTTTTATTTATTTAAGTAACATATATACTGTAAAGTAATAATATTGATTTGTAAAGCTAAATTATAATTTTATTTCACCCTCTCATTAACGAATCAAACCGATTAAAAATATGAGCTTCGTCTACTGGCGCGGCTTTTCTTTTAGTTCTACGGCTTTCACTGCGGCAATCGTTACATATTCTTGAGCGATACCCTTTGCCAGTTGTTTTATTGACCCTGATAACCCTAAAGTCATCATCCGGCTTAGTTTCCCCGCAGCCTTTGACTGACAATGTGCTTTTACACAATCTCATTTTGCATATCTTCAAAGGTTTTTTTCTGGTTTTCGTCAAGCATTGAGATTAATAGCTTTTGAGTGATTTCAGATATTTCCTCAATATTCTCCATTAGCCTTCCATTGTCTCCGTTTTCTAAGGCCAACAGAACATCAAAAAACATATCCTCGCCGGCATTTATAAATGCCTCGTGCTCTTTTCGGCGCTCACCTTTCCCGCCGCGAGGAATCGCACCAATCAGCCCTTGGTACAGAGAAATATAAACTTCAGTTAGTACACGCTTACTAAATAAATACATACCTAGAGAGTCATTATCATCAATAAAACCATAAAAAGCGTTTTTTTGTTCTTGTGTATATCCGTAAGAATAGTCGGCAACGTCCGTTTCGTGCAAAGTTTCTGCTATTTTAGATGATTGCTCATTATTTCTTATATTTGCCGGCCATTGTTTAGCGGCAATATAAGCCATCGTCTTTTCAACCATTGATTTTTCATCCGACACCCAAGGCGGCTCGTAAGCCCATTCGCCTTTTTTAATTTTTGCCAAATAAGACTTATAAGACTCTGAGCGGTCGCGGTGCTTTTCAAAAATATCGGTAATTGGCGCGGTTGTTACGTTAATCGAACCATCAGGGAAATAAGTGATAGCGTAAGCGCCCGATATATCTCCGCGCACTTCGTTTGACGCGAACCAATCTGCTTGATGTATTGGCTTTTCCGCGTCATCACCAGACCAATCAAACTTGTCATTTTTTCTTACTGTGCGAATAACAAGTCTATCAATAACTCCCATTCGTTGATGAATAGCCTCAACACCTTTAAAGCCCACTTGCAAATGGATTGTCGTTTTCCCGCTTTGGTTCTTGCGAGGAAGCAACCAGCCTTGCTTTTTACCTTCAGTTAAATCTAAACCAAGAATAGCGGCTTGTATTAATGAGTCATGCACAGCAGATGGATCTCCAGCAGCAATTTTCATTATATAATCATTCTTCGTGAGAGCCTGTTTAGCCGCGTGAATCTGTGAGTCTGGTAGCAAATCCCACTTATATTGTGAGAGCGTGGAAACAAACTCACCTGCCGCACTAGTCACAGCATTATCTATTTTTACTGCTAAATCATTCATTCTATTTCTCCGTTTGCTTTTTTATCTATTGTAAAGTACAATAACCTCAATGTAAAGTACAAAGGGTTAAAAAGATGAAAATAACAGTAAAAAATATTAAATTGGCTACGAATAGCAAAACAGCAGACGAAGCAGCAGCTAAAATTAAATGCTCACGTCAAGCTTTATATAATTGGGAAAAAGAAGGGTTTATTGGGGAAAAGACGACTAAGGGATTAAATATTGCGAAC
>Ga0316207_10001201_pt1 | contig 33317 bp, 31 predicted proteins | sample 6weekpyrite_MG_FD_204943 | JGI IMG/M metagenome (GOLD analysis project Ga0316207, IMG submission 204943) | Microbial mat bacterial communities from mineral coupon in-situ incubated in ocean water Damariscotta River, Maine, United States -... | ecosystem: Environmental > Aquatic > Marine >...
CCCAGCAGTGGGCTTTGTTAAAGAGGAAAGACTTCGTCTTTTTGTTGATGTTAAGCCTTCAGTGGTCGCAGGCGACATCACCTTCGGTTTCGTTCAGCACAAAGCCCAGCAGTGGGCTTTGTTAAAGAGGAAAGACTTCGTCTTTTTGTTGATGTTAAGCCTTCAGTGGTCGCAGGCGACATCACCTTCGGTTTCGTTCAGCACAAAGCCCAGCAGTGGGCTTTGTTAAAGCTGAACTCACATACTATCCTTAGCGGTGATTCCTAGTAGGGAGAGGCCTGTTTTGATGGAGAGAGCGACGACTAGACAGAGCTTTAAGATTTTCGCTTCGTTTTCTGCTCCAATTACTTTGTGGTCGTAGTAGAACTTGTGGTATGAAGCGGCTAAGGCTTTGAGGTAGTCGGTTAGCTTTTGAACCTGACGTGAGTTGAAGGCGTCTTCAACCACCTCGTTAAGCAACATCGCTTCAAAAAGTAAGTTATCTGCATCTTCACCCATTCCTTTTAAAGAGACCGCCATGATCTCTTCTTGGGTCTTTTCTGACTTTTTAAGCAGAGTATGAATGCGTGCATGCGCGTAGTTGATGTAAAAAATTGGATTTGAACTGTCAGTTTTTTGAAGATCAACCAGGTCGAACTCTAAGGCGGTGTCTGACTTCTTAGAAGCAAACATAAAGCGAAGAGCATCTGAACCTATCTCTTCCACCACGTCATTCATACCAATAACTGTACCCGCACGTTTACTCATCTTAAATGGCTCACCATCCTTAAGCAGGGAAACCATCTGCGTGAGTTGGATATCCAGTTTTGACGAATCATGTCCTAAGAATTCTAAAGAAGCACGGACCCTCGCCATGTATCCATGGTGATCCGCTCCCCATATATTGATGCATTCATCATAATTTCGTTCAAACTTTTGATTGTGGTAGATAATATCACCCGCTAAATAGGTTGGACGTCCATCTTCTCTGACAATAACGCGGTCTTTTTCATCACCTTTTTCAGATGACTTTAACCATGTTTTACCATCAATAACTTCGGTTCCACCAGCAGCGGTGAGTTTATCCATCACTCTGTCCCAATCTGCATACAGACCCGCTTCAGAGACAAAGGTATCAAAATGCACGTTAATCGCATCAAGATCAGAGAGAATCATCTTCATCACCTCATCCTTAGCCCATAATGCTACCTCTTTGATCTTCTCTTCATCATGAAAGACCTCTTTACCGTAAGTATCGGCTGCAATACGTGCCAATTCACTTAGGTACTCACCACGGTAATAGTTTTCAGGATACTCAACTTCTTCATTTAAGATATTAGCCTTACCTTCTAAGATAAGAGAAGTCCCTAATAAATCGATCTGATTACCTGCATCATTGACATAATATTCAGCCGTGATATCGTGCCCCACATGGCGACCTAAACGAAGTAATGTATCGCCATACACAGCACCACGAGCATGACCAATGTGAAGAGGTCCTGTTGGGTTTGCTGAGACAAACTCTAAAAGAATTTTCTCTTTGCCTTGCCCCTTACCAAAGGCTTCCGGGTTATCTAAAGCCCATGAAGCGTACTCATTTAAAAAGTCTTCTGATAGTTTGAAGTTAAGATAGCCTTTAACCGCTTCCACATTTGCAAACATGGTATCATCTTTGAACATATCCACAAGTTCTTCGGCAATCACCATAGGCGATTTTCTGAGCTCTTTAGCCATAGCAAAGGCAATAGGTGTTGCGAAATGTCCAAAAGACTTGTCTCGAGGTTTTTCTAATACGATGTTTTGGGAGATACTGCTAGAAAGCAGTGCAAGAACGCGCTGCTTCAAGACTAAGCTTGTTTTGTAGTTTCAGAAGGTGTTTCTGAGTTTTCAGTTGATTCTGTTTTCTCAACTTTTTTTGGTTCGTCTGATGAAGCGACTGTCGGCTCATCATCTTTCATTTCAGATTTAAAATCTTTGATACCTTTACCGATACCTTTTGCAAGATCTGGAATCTTTTTCGCACCAAAAAGAAGTACAACAATTCCAAAAATCAATAATAGTTCCATTCCACTAGGCATACCCATGCTTGTTTCCTTGTAATAAATTCTTGCGAGTATATCTCAAATCTGCTGTAAATATACTTATGGGAACCTCTAAAAACCCTAGCAAGTGTCAATGGGTTTTGCAAATGTGAGATTTGGTAAAAGATTTTCAACATCTAGCCTTAGCTAAATGGAAGAAGATATTTTGGCAAAGATTGCGTTTGCAAAGCCCACCCTTTGGGCATAGCTAGCTTTTCCCTATACTTCGTTACAAACTCTCAACTTAGCTAAGGCTAGGTTTTCAAGTTTGTGCCTTGTCTAGAAAAAAGCTAGATATGTTGAGACTTACTAGGGTTTTTAGAGGTACCCATATTATAAACACAGACCTTATCAAGAGAGATAAATCTGATAATTATCTTAGCGTTTGTTTCTATACTTAACAGTAAATGTTTCTACCCCATCAGCTTTAACATAAACGCTAAAAGCAAGTGTATTTCCATCTTTGTAACGATATTGTATCTTGCTTTGTACTTGGGAGGCTAAGTTGGAGCGCTTAGCAAAAGGGATATGAAGCTCTACTTTTTTACTCTCATTTGAACGATTGGTAATCGTGTACTCCATTTGTGATTCAAAATACTTCTCATCTTCATTAAGATAAAGATTTTTCTCTTTCACCTCTAAGTCAAAGTTCTTACCTACCTTCAGTGAGACTTTCTGTTTTTTAGCCCTGTGTTCAATCTGATTGACGCCTAAGAGCACGGTAGCCTTATCAAGCGTAGAGTAAGTTCGCACTGTCCCCATCGGAAGCGGTTTAGGAAGGTCTTTAAATTCAATGTATTGATTGACCTTATGCTTTTGCTCTGCTCTAAAATAACGTGGTGAATTAAGCATCACATCATACCTTCGCTCTATTTTAATACCCTTTTCATTGATAAACTCTATCTGCGTCTTCTCATTGTTGGCTAGATTTACCTTAAAAGGAATGCTGTAGATATGGTAACCCTCATGCGACACTTCCCTAACCGCATCACCCGCCTCTTTCATCACCATACTTGCATAAGGCTGATTACGCCGTGGATAGACCTTTTTTTGTTCACGCGCCACATCTCCGGCTAAGACCTTTAAATCCACCTCATGAAAGGCCTTACCTGAGTTGTTAGCAAGGGTGACCCACCCACTCAGATCCGCCTTATGTTGATGCACATTTAAGATATAGTCACTTCTCCATGAGATATTATTGATGATGTAATCTACACTCAATGCTCCCGTAAGTTTTTTATGTGCCCTCACATCCCATAATAGCGATGGCTTAGTGATTAATGTCTTAGGAATTGTTTTAAAACGAATATCTGAAGCAGCAGCCTGTACTATGCCGCCCTCTTTGAGCCGTAATAGCACACGACTCTCTGCTGAAAGCAAGGTCGCTTTGTGATAACTAAAATTCTCTTTAGAATTCCATATCTTCACCTCAACTTCTTTATCGATATGGGCCTTTAAAAGCTTCGTTAAGTTAATCTTGTCATATCTGTATTTTTGAGAAAAGAGTTCTATCCCCTTAGGCAAGCTGACCTTCACCGAGTCTGTTACCACCGTACTGGCCACCTCAGGATAGATAAGCTCTTGTCTTCCCTTATCTAGAAAGAGGGAGCGTTTTTCATGCACTAGTCCCATATTTTGGTTATACACAACAAGGCTGTTTTCTTGAAGTTTATTGGCGAGACCTGAGGCCTGAAGGCTAGATAGAGTCATGAGCGAAAGTAGTATAAGATGCTTTTTCATGCGCTTCCTTATCATTGAAATAGATTTATTGTATCTAACTTTCTATAAGAAAAGTGCCTACTTTTTAAGAACTACAAAACTTGCAAACTTTGAACTTGTATGCGTTAAACTTTCATCCATATGTGTTATTTCCCCTACTACTTGGGCGACTGCTGTTAAAGTCATAGGCAACTCAATATTACTCTTATCATGTGAATATATTGCACTGATAATGACCGGACCATAATAATTTTGCACGTCTCTTACCTCAAAGGCTTCACCCTCATCTAAACCAAGAGTGGAGATATCAACCATCACCTTATCCTTATCTTCCCAGTTATAAATAATAATATGTCCTCGACCTCTTTCATATAAGTTTGGACGCACAAAAATAGCATTTTCTTGAGGTCTATTTCTCGTCCATGTGCTACCTTTATCATAAGGACTCATATCTCTTTGCCAATGTTCTAAATTATACTTTGGTGAATAATTCGCCTGTCTATCATTAGGATTAATAAAAGAGGTGTAATAATTAATAAAATTATCATCGCCTAAACTACTATCTCTTCCGCCAAAATAGCTATTATTGTTCCAGATATTATTACTTTCACTTGCTGAGGGAACATAGGTAAAAAGACGAGGGGTTACTCTTATGTCATCCTCATTATATTTAGTAATAAGGGTGTTATTTTGAACATCCATATTATTCCATTGGGATGTTATCAAGGCCCCACCTGCATTTGAGCCACCCACAAAATAGTTCCCTTTTAGCTCTAGGCCATTATTATTTAAAAGGTCATAGCCATGTCCTAAAGATACAGAAGTTCCTCCTACATTTTCTTCTTGAAAATTATAGTTATTAATAACTTTTAAGTTTTGTATAGCATTATTAGAAGCAACGACAATTATGTCTGCACCACCATTTTTAAAACCGACGGTTCCTTCTATATGATAATTATCCACGTTACCTTGTTCTGTATACGGTTTTACCCCATTAGTAAAATTTCTAAAACTAATGACATCTCGAATACTACGAACATAATCCCCCACATTTTGCGTATAGATAGCTGAACCTCTTGTTGGTAGACCCGTGCCTTCTTCATAATGGCCCGTACCCCAGATAATCGTTCCATAAATTTCACCATCAGCCATATGTGACCAGGCACCAATAGCGGGATGCCCCATATCAGATAAAACACAGTTTATGACATTATGACCTGGCATATCCAGACTAAAACCTCCAATTCTTTCATAGCTACCATGTTTATTCAGTCTATTGGTATTTTGTGTGTTCATATCAAAACCCCAGAACCAATTATATGCTGAGGATATTGTTGGCCAGGTACTACTTGTTCCTATTTTGATATCTACAGGTCCATCACCATAAGCTCTGACAATAATAGGTTTTTCTTTTGTACCGACTAAAAATGTTTTGTAACCACTCGTTTCAGCCGGTGTATCATAATTTCCTCCATGCATCCAAATAATATCACCTGGTTTTACAGGGCTAGGATAAATAACACCAGCAATATAGTTACCAAAGGCTGTTGTCACATCCCAAGGATTTTCTATACTCCCATCACCATTTGGTGAACCCGTCGTACTCACATGATATTCCTTAGCCTCTTTAAAACTTTGAGAATAAGAGTTCACTTGAACAACTTGTGAGTGAATTTTCTCACCTTCTTCATTATAAGCATAAGCTCGGATACTATGCTCTCCATTACTAAGAAGAGCCGTATCTATCGTAACACTAAAAGGCTTATCTTGCGTATCTGCTAATAAAAGGCTGTCATTATCTGCCCAATACTCGACACGTGAGACATTCATATCAAGCTCATTTCCTATTTTAACCACAAGCTTATGATCTTTTAGCACAACAGCTCCATTAGCAGGTGAGGTTAAAATAAACTCACTCGAAGATGCTGTATAAGTTTGTGTGTCTGTAGGATAATCATCCTGTGTTTCTGTATTAGCTTCAGGTGAAGATTCCCCAGAACCTCCACAAGCCAGAAAAATGCTAGCTGTAATAAGTAATAAAAAGTAAGAAAGTTTCATGATTAGGCCTTCAATCAAAGATATAAAAGCCTAACACATAAAGAACAATTAAAAGTAAATATTGTTATTTTATATTTAAATGTAGCGTTAAGACTAAGCGTTTTCTTCCCAATCATGGATAAATTCACTAATTTGCATAGAAGGCAGCTTTAAGCGTGCGGCTTGAGCGATAGAGACCAGTTGGGTGGCGGCAAGGTCTAAATCATCATTAATGACAATATAGTCATACTCTGAAATACGTTGTACCTCTTTAGTTGCCATCTCAATACGTCCGTCGATGATCTCTTGGGCATCTGTTCCCCTAGAAGTAAGACGGTGCTTGAGTTCTTTGAGTGAAGGCGTGGTGATAAACACAGAAGTAGTAATATCACCTAAGCGATTTTGTACCGCATCATGCCCTTGTACATCAATATCAAAGATAACAAGCTTACCCTCTTTTAGCGCTTCTTTAACCGGTTTAATAGAAGTACCATAATAGTTTCCATGCACTAAGGCATGTTCTAAAAAATGTTCATCTTCTATGTCTTGTTTAAACTCATCTTGGCTAACATAATGATAATGCACACCCTCTTGTTCACCTTCACGCATTGGACGAGTTGTGGTAGAGATAGAGAAGTAAAAAGGACCTATCTTATCTTCTATTTTTCTTATTAAAGAGCTTTTTCCTGCCCCACTTGGTCCAGATAATACTAAAATTGCACCATTCATTAAACTTACTCTTCCTTTGCGCTAAACGATATACTCAGATTCATTTGCATGCCCTCTAAAGATTTTTTAACATCATCTTGTTTGAGCATGGCTAAAAGTTCTTCTAATGCCATTATACCTTCATCACTTGAAACCGTACTTGTATTTTTTGCTGCTTCATCAAGATTATCTTCAATCGCCACCTCATCTACAAAGGCATCTACCTCTTCGAGTTCAGGATGTTCACCTTCTTTAAGCTCTTCATCCCCCATCGCTTCAATTAAGGCTTCTTCATTCAGTGAAGCAAACTCACTCTGTCCCACACTGAGTTCAGGCTCTTCTTCTTCACTCAAAGATTCCTCAAGGGCTTCTATCTCATCTTGGAAAGTTTCTTCTAGCTTATCAAGCTTTTCTTCAGAAACTACCTCTTGTTCTTCCTCTTCACCTAAGGCTACTTTTAATTCTTTTGCATCAATCGCATCAAATTCACTTTCAAGTGAACCGATCTCTTCTTCAAGCGATATTTCACTGTTAAGGTCATCTTCATCAAGGCTATCAAGGGCCTCTTCTATCTCATCATTTAAAGCATCTAAATCAGGGGCTTCTTCTTCAAGCTCCTGTGCCACATCCTCGTCTAAAGCTTCACCCACTTCATCTTCCGTTGTAGTCTGATCTACTTCAGAGCTTTGTATTAGATCTTCTTCAACAGCACTCTCATCTTCTAAGGCATCCTCTTGCTGTGCACTCGCCTCAACTACATTCTCCTCTTCAGCAGTATCTAGCTCATCTAAAGTATCTGTAAGTTCTTCTTCTAGATCCGCACTGAGGTCTGCTTCATCACTAATCTCATCTTCCAAAGCTTCTTCAACCGCGTTACTTTCATCTAAGGTGTCTTCAAATGCTACTGCTTCTTCTTCTAGCTCATCACCCATTGACGCTTCTTCCAAGACCTCTTCACTAGATTCACTCTCCTCTAAGGCACTCTCAAGTTCTGCAATATCATCTTCTAGATTAATATCGCTTTCTTCACTGCTCTGTGCCGCTTCTAAACTATCTTCAAGTTCATCTGATGCTTCATTTAGGTCTTGTTCTATTTCTGTCTCTTCCACTAAGGCATCTTCTTCAACAGTCGCTGCTGCTTCTGTAACAAGTTCTTCAACAGAAGCTAAGCCTTCTTCCTCATCTAACATCTCATCTTCAATAGCACCAGCCTCATCTAAGGCATCTGCAATATCTTCATCAGAACTTTCACTTGAGGCTTCAAGATCTTGCATCTCCTCTAAACTATCAATTAAGTCTTCTTCTATTTCCTCAGATGCCTCATCCAATGCTGTTTCTAAACTCTCATCTGGACTCTCTTCAATCTCCTCATCTAAGAGCTCTTCGATACTCTGCTCAGACGACTCTGCTTCTAATTCATCAAGGCCTTCTATCTGTGCTACTTCTTCACTACCTTCATCTTCTACCTCTTCTAGTCCCTCAGGTAGAGTCACCTCATTATCAAACTCTTCTAAAGCATCATCAAGGGAAATTGCATCTTCATCTTCCAGGCTCTCTTCTTCACTGCTCTCTTCACTCTCGACTAAGTCCTCTTCAATATCTTCTAAGGCTTCATTAATCTCATCTAAGGTTGCTTCATCTGCTAAAGAGGAGGCTGTACTTTCTGATTCTTCTTCTAACTCAAGTTCCTCTACAAGGGCTTCTTCACTCTCCTCTTCTGTTGAATCTAGAAGTTCTTGAACCTCTTTTACATCCTCTTCATCTAAAACAGCTTCAAGGCTCTCGGTCTCACTTTCATCAAGTTCATCCAGAGCATCTTCTAAACCTGCATTAATGTCATCAAGGTCTTCAATCCCCTCAAAATCATCGAGCGATTCTAGCTCATCCAAGGCTTCTAAATCTTCAAGGGCCTCAATTTCACTCTCTTCTTCTTTAACTTCACTCACTTCATCTAAACTATCAAGCTCATCTAAAGACTCTAAATCATCTGGAAGTTCATCAAGGGAATCAAGTTCAGCTAAATCATCAATTTCAGAAGGGGCATCGACTAACTCTTCTTCTAGCTCTGGTTCTTCTTGTGCTTGTGTGGTTGAAGAGATCTGTGAAAAGATATCTACTAAGTCAGTAGGTAAAAAAGGTTTGTTCAGTTCACGTGTAAAGCCTTCAGGCTTTTCCGTACTTCTTGAACCAATAAAACAGCTATTTTCAAAGCTAGTCCTACTTTTAAGTGCTTCAAACTCTTCTTGATTAAAAGAGGTGTCATCGATGATAACCAGGTCATAACTCTCTTGCGTTGCATCCACGGCAGAACTCACTGAAACCAATTCGTCGCCTGTTTTTTGTGCACTTAGTGTAACGAGTTTTCCTACCACTGGATTATCATTAATTAGAAGTATCTTCATTGCCAGAGCCTTTTAGTATATAATGCTTATAAACTATATTCTAACCAAAAAATTGACAGATATACGCAAAAAGGAAAAACTTGTTACGACTTTTTCTATTTTTTCCACTTTTACTGCTTTCTCAAGAACTTTTTATCCTGCCTCAAGAAAGTGAGTATGCTCTGTATTCTTTAAAGAAAAAACTTAGTAAAGCAAACAAAGAAGTCTACCTTTTCACCCCAAGTCTTAATGACTATCTACTTGTAAACACTCTTAAAAAGCTGAATAAGGAAAAGGTAACTATCACCCTTATAAGCAGTAATACCAATAAACAGAACAGTGCAATTTCAGCCTTAAGCCTCCTAGAAAATGTCCATTTCTACACGCTTTTAGAAAATGATGTACGTAAAATTAAAGGTACTGTAGTCTGTATCGATGACACCACACTCTACCTCAGTAGTCAAAACCTAGCGCACACCAATATAAGGCAAGATTATGGTTTTACTAGTCTGGAAAAAAAGAACTGTACAAAGTTTTTTACAAGACTACTTAAGCTAGCAACTAAAATAAGATAGAGAGGGAGTTAAGCGCTTCAAACATCTCTTTTTGAAAGATCTTCATAAAGGTTGCTAAGGTCGCAATAATCACCACAAAGGCCACCATAATCTTAATCGGAAACCCGATAACCAAAAGGTTAAACTGCGGCATGGTCTTCATTAACATTCCAAAAATAACATCGGCTAAAAGAGAAAGTGCGATGATGGGAAAAGCGATCATAAACCCAATTAGAAACATATTCATCGTAGCCTTAAGCATATACGTATAGATATGATCACTTAGCATAAAGCCTCCTAATGGAACCGCTTGTAAGGAGTCATTAACAAAAAGCAAAACAGCGTGATGCCCATCTAAGGCTAAAAAAATCATCAAGGATAAAAGAGCCAAGATATTAGAGATAATAGGCATAGAGATACCCGATTGAGGGTCCACCACCGAGGCCATTGAAAACCCCATGATAAACGATATCTGTATCCCTGCAAAGGTCATAATATTCATTACTAGCTGCAACATTAAACCCACAGTAAAGCCTAACAAAAACTCTGAGAGAATGGCAAGTACCACATTAGTAGTATTCACTTGCATATTTAAAGGAGGCATCACTGCAAAAAACAAAACCGCAAAGACGAGGGCCATCGCACTTTTAATCGTTATAGGAATACTGGTATGTGAAAATAGAGGAACCATAATAAAAAGCCCTGCAAAACGAAAGAAAAGCAGTAAAAAACCCACCACATTTTGTGGGCTTAAAAACTCAATCACTTCCATGAGGATTTTCCTTTTGGAAAATTAGGGAAGGGGAAATGGTAAAAGGTAAAGGGGGAAAATGTTTGTATTCTTTCTCTTTTCTATTTACCATTTACTATTCACCATTTACCTTGAATAGCCAAAGCTATTTAACCTTATGCAGTTGCATATCCGCTAGCTTATACACATGGTCACACTCCATAGCTAAAGACTTTTCATGCGTGACTAAGACCATCCCGGCCTCATGTGAACGAATATACTCCGAAAAGAGCTTCATTACATCTAAGGCAGTTTCAGAATCCAAATTTCCAGTTGGTTCATCCGCAAAGATTAGACGGGGTTTCTTAGTAAGTACCCTCGCAATAGAAACACGTTGCTGTTGTCCGCCTGATAGTTCGGTCACCTTTTGATGAATCACCTCTTTAATCCCTAAGCCCTCTAAAATTTCTTCATTGATTTCATTCTTACTTAACTTTGCAGCTACCTCTAAGTTCTCATAAGCAGAAAAACCCTTGAAAAGATAATGCGACTGAAAGACCATTCCGATATCGTCTCGACGCATATTCACTAAGGCTTTTTTATTTAAGCTGTATATATCTTGACCTAAAAGTTCAACTGAACCTGCCTTAGGCTCAAGTAAGGAGGAAAGAATATGCAGTAGGGTTGATTTTCCTGACCCTGAAGCCCCGATGATGGCAATAGACTCATGTGCCTTCAAAGATAGATTAATCTCGCTAAATAGAGGGTATTCAAAATCGTGAGCTAAATGTGTCGCATTGAGTAGGGTCATATTCTTAATCTTTGGTTTTTAGTTAGAGAGGATTATAAAGGGATTTTACTTAAAAATGGGTTGATTGAAAGGGGATACTCGCTCAAATCAAAGCGTTTGCACACTTTGATTGAATGAGATACGTTAAAAGAAGCGGCTTAAATCCAAAAGGATTAAGCCATTTGTGCTGCAACTTCTGCTGCGAAATCTTCTTCTTTTTTCTCAATTCCTTCACCTACTTCAAGGCGAACGAATGCAGAAATTTCAGCCGTACCACCCGCCGCTTTACCAGCAGCAGCTACAGCCTCAGCAACACTCATTTTATCATCAAGAACATAGTTCTGATCTAAAAGTGCTTGTTCTTTGTCAAGTGTCGTGTTATCTTGAATAAAACGTGCAACTTGACCTGGAACAATCTTGTCCCAGATTTTTTCAGGTTTACCCTGCTCTTTTAGTGTCGCTTTGATGTCTGCTTCAGCCTGAGCCATAACGTCATCTGTTAGTTGACACATAGAGATATACTGTGGAACGTTGATAAGTGGCTTCTTAAGACGCGCACGCTCTTCGTTTTCAGTTTTGATCGCTTCAATACGACCCTTTGTCTCTGCTTCAACGTATGCAGCGTCAAAGTCTTTGTATGATAGTGTTGTTGGTTTCATAGCTGATGCATGCATTGCTACTTGTTTTGCAACAGGTACCATTGCTTCTGCAGTTTTAGCAGAGTCACACTCGATAGCAACAATAACACCAATACGTGTATTTGAGTGAACATAACCATTTACCGCTACATTTTCACTACCGCTTAATGCAGCAATACGACGTACTTCAATTTTTTCACCAATCTTCGCAACTGTCTCATCAAAGTAAGCAGAAAAAGCCTTACCTTCAAGTTCTGTTGAACGTAGTGTTTCAACATCATCACAGTTTTGCTCAAAGGCTTGTGACGTTGTTTTAGAAACAAGGTCTTTAAAACCATCATTTTGTGCAACAAAGTCAGTTTCAGAGTTAACTTCAACAAGAGTAGCACGTTTGAAGTCTGCAGAGATCTTAAGACCTACAGAACCTTCAGCAGCAACACGATCCGCTTTCTTAGCAGATTTCGCAACACCACGTTCGCGTAACCACTCAGTTGCTTTCTCCATGTTACCATCATTTTCAGTTAGAGCCTTTTTACAATCCATCATTGGAGCGTCCGTCGCCTGACGTAGCTCTTTTACCATTGCTGCTGTAACTGCCATGATTATGCTTCCTCTGTAGTTTCTTCTGCTGCTGCGTCAGCTTTTGCTTCTGCAACTACTTCTGCTACTTCTTCTTCAGTTGCAGCTACTTCTTCTACTTGCTCTTCGTTTTGAGCACGACCTTCGATTACTGCTTCTGCCATCTCTTTACAGAAAAGTTGAATTGAACGAATCGCATCATCATTTCCTGGGATTGGGAAGTCGATAAGGTCTGGATCACAGTTAGTATCTAGTGGAGCAACTACTTTGATTCCAAGTTTACGCGCTTCTTTAACTGCAATGTGTTCTTTAACTGGATCGATAACGAACATCATATCTGGAAGCTTTTTCATGTTACGGATACCACCAAGGTATGACTCAAGTTTAGTCTTAGCACGACCTAACATAAGTGCTTCTTTCTTAGTAAGAAGTTCCATTTGACCATTAGCTTGCATCTCTTCAATGATGTCAAGTTTACGGATAGATTTTTGCATTGTTGGGAAGTTTGTTAACATACCACCTAACCATCTGTTATCAACATACGGCATACCACAACGGATAGCTTGTTCACGAATCGCATTACGTGCTTGTTTTTTAGTACCAACGAAGATCATTGTTTGACCCTTAGCTGCTTCATCAGCAACAATTTGATACGTTGCACGGAAAAAACGTAATGTTTTTTGAAGGTCGATGATATAAATGTTTTTACGTACACCAAAGATGTACTTTTTCATTTTCGGGTTCCAACGACGTGTTTGGTGACCAAAGTGTACACCACATTCTAATAAATCTTTCATGCTTACCATGATATTTCCTTGTGTGCCGAACTTAAGCTCGACATTATAAATTTTTTGGTTTAGCCTCAGTGTCCCTTAACGAGTCACAGTAAAAACCGTGGTCGCAACCAATTCAAGAATTGACACTTGCATCTTTTATCTCTACTATCTCTAGTAAATAAAGCGCGTAATTATATAGATATATTCATTTAAGCTTGCTTAAGCTTACTAACTAGCTTACCTTCCAGGCTCAAAACTATTTTGATACTGATTAATTAAAACTACCTAAAAACAACAGCTAGTTTTAAAGATTTGTTTCTTTTCTTCTCTTTTTGCCCTCTTAATAGCTTTTGTTAGAACATTATATAAAGCAATTTATCAAATATCCGATAGTATAGGAACAATTATTTGAAATTCTAATACTAGTTGGGAGACTAAAGAATTTTTAAACTAGGAGAATAAATGAACAAGCCTTTACTAGGATCGATTGCACTAGCCACACTACTTTTTGGTGACGCCTCAGCTGCAACTATATATGAGCGCTTTGAAGCGATGGAAAAAGAGATGCAAGGTCTACAGTCTGAAGTAACAGACCTTAGAGCCAAACAAGCTGCCGCTGAAGAAGCCGCAGCTAAAGCTGCTGAAGAGGAAGAGGAAGAAGACGAGCCTGAAGATGATGCATCTGATGAAGACGATTCAGAAGATGAAGAAGGCGATGATGAGGAAGATGAAGAAGAAGACATTAGTGAAGTCATTGAAGAGATGCAAGAAGAGATTACTGAGCTCACTAAGGCAACCTCAGGTAATCACCTAAAACTTGGTGTGGACTTTAGAACCTCTTATGATTACATTAGTTATGAGATGGCAGATGGTTCAAAAGCTAAAAACAACAACATTATCGCCAACAGATTATGGTTAAACATGAACTGGGCAGCTAATGAAAACGTAAGTTTTACAGGTCAGCTTGCCTATAACAAAACCTATGGTGCTCGCTTTGGAAATGATGGTCCTTATTCAGATTTTGATACCTTTGATTGGTTTGTTAATGAAACTCAAAATGGAGATGGCATCCTTCGTGTTAGATCAGCTTATTGGTTTTATAGAAATGACACTTTCTTAGGTACGGATATCCCATGGACCTTCTCTATAGGTCGTCGTCCATCCACCAATGGTCACCTTATCAACCTACGTGATGATGATCCAGCAGCTTCACCTTCTGGGCATACGATTAATGTTGAATTTGATGGTATCTCTTCAAAATTTTCACTTGAAAAACTCACTGGTGTAGAGGGTATGTATATCAAACTCTGTGCGGGTAAGGGTGTCACCCATGCTCATGAAAAGTTCTCAACACAACCTTATGCTAATACACTAAGTGCTGGTGAAGTTGACAATGTTTACCTTGGTGGTTTTATCTTTGTACCATATGATGATGGACAGTATTCAATTGGAACACAGGTCTATGGTGCCTCAAGTCTTCCAGGTCAAAACTTTGATGCTACAGCACCTGTTCCAAATCCTACGCCACTTACACCAGCAGGTGATTTATACTCTGGGTCTATCTACTTTATGATGAACGGTATCGGTGATGAGTGGGCAGACTTCTTAGATGACACTACTTTCTTTATGTCAGGTGCCATGTCACGTACCAATCCTGATGATAGAACAAACCCATTTAACCCAGCCGAACAACAAAAAATGTTTGGCTCAACCGATATGGAAAATGGTTACTCTTACTGGGTGGGCTTAAACATGCCATCACTTATCTCTGAGGATGGACGTTTTGGTTTAGAATTTAACCATGGTTCAAAATATTGGAGATCTATTACTTATGGTGAAGACACTCTAATCGGTTCAAAAGTTGCTGCTCGTGGTGATGCTTATGAAGCCTATTTTACAGAGCCTTTGGTTGATGATTCATTAAGCTTACAAATCCGTTATACATATATTGATTATAAATATTCAGGTTCAAACGGTTTCTTTGGAAATGTTTCAGGAACACCTTATACTATTGAAGAAGCCAATGCCTTTGGTTTTGGTAGTCAGGTAGTTGATAAAGCGCAAGATCTACGTGTTTATCTAAGATATCGTTTCTAGAACTCTCTTTTCGCGAAAGCGAAAAGACTCCCCCACAATTACTTCCTAACGTTTAAATCTTTATACGAATACCACTTAAGATTCAGTTCACCTCCATACTCTTTAGAACAGATAATATAAACATGTGAGACACTGTGTGAAAGATTAAAATAGAGTTGAACTTGATGTTCTTTAGACAGATAAGGTTTGCCATAGGCATTATATTCAAATTTCCAATTCGAAGATGGAATCTGTGGAAAATAAGGACTCAACACCTCGCTTAAAAAAAGATGTGAGGCGAGATAGGCTTTACGTTCACTCTCTTTAACAAAACGCGCAGCCTTCTTCTTTCTCAAAAGAGTTTAAAGCCTTAAAATCGTCTTTTTGGCTCTGTTGTAAAGATAGATGCCAAATATCGATGTCTTGCATTAACTAGGCTTGTAGCTCACTTAAACGTGCTTGCACCTTAGCCACATGTTCTTTAACACGGACATTGTTCCACACCTCAGCAACCTCACCTTCAGGATTGATGATAAAAGTAGTTCTTACAATCCCCATATACTCTTTTCCGTAATTTTTCTTCATACGCCATACCCCATACTCTTGCATCATCTCTGTGCTCTCATCTGAAAGCAGGGTAATGCCTAGGTTCTGTTTTTCTATAAAGTTTCTATGTTTTTTGGTGGTATCCGCACTTACCCCTAAGATAACTGCATCCAGTTTTTCAAACTCTGGTTCGGCTGCTGTAAACTCACAAGCTTCAGTTGTACAACCTGGTGTATTATCACGTGGATAAAAATATAAAACTATCCACTTACCTTTTAAATCTCTTGAACAGATCTCCACATCATCTTGGTTTGACAGGCAGAATTCTGGTGCCTTATTTCCTACTTCTAGCATTTCATTTCCTTTTTATTTGATTTTGCAATTATTTTCATCTACTATCTGTATCGTTGGATACTTTTCTTTTAATCTTGAGGCAGCTATGCCATCACCATACATTAACATTTTTCTATTCTCATTAAGAATAGGCGTTGTTCCTAAACCACATGAAGGTGACTTAGACTTTAATACAATCATCTCTAAATCTGGGTGTTCTAAGATAACTTGATCCACTTGCGCCTCTATCAAAGCAGTTACATCTCTTTGCGTCTCATCCGAAATCAGTCTATACACTTCATCTTTTTGAACGACTGAAATTCTCTCTCTTGGTGTTCCAAGTACGGGTGCTTCAGGACAAAAAGGAATAATCTCGTAGCCATCTAAGGCTTCTAGCACTGTTTTGTCTTTTTTGGTGGCTCCATCATATCGGCAGAGTTCACCTAATAAACAAGCAGAGACTAAAACTTTTTTCTCTTTCACTAACAGATAACTACCGACTTAATCTCGGTAAACTCTTCAATAGCAAAACGAGGACCTTCACGCCCAACACCGCTCAGTTTCACCCCACCATAAGGCTGAATATCAAAACGAAGAGTTGGCATATCATTAATGATTATTCCCCCTGCATCAAGTTCAGCAATAGCTCTTTGTGTAAGTTTTAAGTCATTCGTAAACACAGAGAACTGAAGCCCATAAGGAGAGTTGTTCATTCTAGGCTTAGCATCATCAAAATCTTTAACCTTAACAAGCGAGACAATAGGTGCAAAGACCTCTTCACAAACAATGGCCATATCATCTTTAACATCCGCCATCACACAAGGATAGAACATTCTGCCCTCACATTTAACGTCGGTAATACATCTTGCACCTTCGTTGATAGCCGACTCTACCCAGCCCATAGCTCTACTTGCTGCTTCATCATCAATAACAGGACCCATAAAGGTCTCTTCATCATAAGGCGAGCCTACTTTAAGTTTAGCTGTCTCTTCCGCCATCTTTGTAGCAAATGCATCATAGATGCCTTCATGCACATAAATTCTTTGAAGTGAAATACAGACCTGACCTGAATTTACAAAGGCGCCTAAGGCACAACGATTAGCGGCTACATCCAAGTCCGCTGAGCTATCAATAAAAGTCGCAGCATTTCCACCCAACTCTAATGAGATTTTCTTAATCCCAGCAGAGCGTGTAATGATATTTCCTACTGGGACAGAACCTGTAAATGAAATAACACGGGGGATATCACTCTCAACAAGAGTAGACCCTACTTCAACGTCTCCATAAACAACAGAGAGTGCATCTTTTACTGCATATTCACTCTCAATAAAGAGTTTTGCAAATTTATAAGCTGTTAAAGGTGCTTCAGGAGTAGGTTTAAGCACCACACAGTTACCAGAGACTAAGGCAGGTGCAAGTTTATGTGCCACAAGATTTAAGGGGAAATTAAAAGGTGTAATAGCAGAAACAACGCCTACAGGTTCTCTAAAAAAGTATGAAATTGTCTTTTTACCCGAAGCCATAGCGTCAGTATTAATCGTTTCACCATGCATCGTTCGCATCGTTTCAGCCGAAAGCGTCACCGTTTCAATGGCTCTATCCACTTCAACACGTGAAAACATCAGGGGTTTTCCAACCTCATCCGTCATCGTACGCGCGATATCTTCTCTGTTTTCTTTAAGCTTTTTTGCCACATCCAAAAGCCAATTACAGCGTTGTGAAAGGGTTGAAGCCTTTGCGGACGCAGTAGCAGCTTGCGCAATTTTTAATGCTTTTACGGTATCTTCCACGCTACAGATAGGTGCAGTTGAAACTAGCTTTCCATCAAAAGGAGAGTGTCTTTCACTCATCTCCTGCTTTGTTGCTTCTGTGCTTCCAAAAAATATTTTAGCTTCCATAATCAACCTTACGTTATTTTATTATCGTAATTATACATTAAGCAAATTTATTTAACTTGTTTTTTACCTTTTTAGTCTAATATTTCACACTTAAAGAGCCTTATTGATGTCTCTTTAGAAAAAAAACATTGGAATTTCATGAACTTTTCACAACTCAATTTATTTATCACACCCACACAATTTGGCACCCGTCCTGATGTTACCAAACCCAATCCAGGTTTCTTGCAAGAGTTAGGCGAAGAGGGTTTTAGAAAACTTGTATCGGATCATTATGAGCTCTTAAAAGAGAGTGATATTGCCCACCTTTTTCCTGTTAATGACCCCCAAGAATTTGCTGATGCTAAAAAACATGCTGCTGACTTTATGATCCAAATCTGTGGAGGGCCAAAGTACTTTAATGAATCTCGCGGAGCCCCTCGTATGGTCGGTCGTCACGCTCCTTTTCGCATAGATGAACACGCAAGACAAAGATGGTTGGAATGTTACGCAATGCTTTTACCTGCACTTTCACCACAGGTATCAAATGAGAATATCCAGTCTTACTGGAACTACCTCAATGTCTTTTCTCAATGGATGGTTAATACGCCTAGTTAAAAATGCTATGGATTTTTGAGAAATGGTAAAACGTGAATGGAACGCTACGCTAATGAAAAGAATATAAGTCTTTAATTTTTTTCTACCCTCTATCCATTCACTATTTACCATTTACTATTCACCATTTTCCCTTTACATAAAAAAGACCTAAAGTCTTTTTTATCCCTTTTTAGATAAAATCACCTACTTTTATATAAACAATTTTTAGGAACATTCTATGAACGAAGCCAAATATATTTGGATGAATGGCGAAATGAAGCCATGGCATGAGGCACAGACCCATGTTTTATCACATACCTTACACTATGGAAATGGTGTTATTGAAGGAACAAAGGCGTATAAAACGGCTAAAGGTTACGCCATCTTTAGACTGCAAGAACACACTGAACGTCTTCTTGAATCAGCTAAGATGACCCTACTTGACATTCCTTACACCGTAGATGAACTTAACAAGGCGCAAACGGATCTACTTAAGGCCAATGAATTTGAAGGTGACAATGTTTACCTTCGTCCTTTTGCTTACCTTGGGTATGGCCAAATGGGAATTTACCATAAAGAGGCTCCCGTTGACACCGTTATCGCTTCTTGGGAGTGGGGAGCTTATCTTGGAGAAGAGGGACTTAAAAGCGGTATCCGTCTTAAAGTTGCTTCTATGACACGACCAGCTAACACCTCAAGTATGGGTAAGGCAAAGGCAACGGCGAACTACCTTAACTCTCAAATGGCAAAATATGAAGCCATAGATTGTGGTTATGATGAGGCGCTACTTCTTGACGATCAAGGTTATGTTGCTGAGGCAAGTGGTGCCTGTTTCTTTATGGTTTACAAGGGACAACTTGTCTCACCTCCTAATGACAACTCTTTAGAGTCAATCACACAAAAAACTGTCATTGAGTTGGCCGAAGATATGGGTATGCCTGTTGTCAGAAGACGCATCACACGTGAAGAAATCTACATTGCAGATGAGGCTTTTTTAACAGGAACAGCCGCTGAGATTACACCCATTCGTGAGATTGATGCACGTGTAATTGGTGGAGGTTCACGTGGGCCTATCACTGAAAAGATTCAAAGCACCTACTTTGATGTTGTTTTTGGAAGAAATGCAAAGTATGAGCACTACTTAACCTACATCGACGAAAACTAGCCGTGGCGGTTTCTCAAAGAGAAAAGTTTACTAAAGAAACCATAAAAGATGGTTTTCAGGCAATAGCCGCAAATTAATAAGGATAAACACAATGGAGATTTACAAGATGGCAACAGATATGAATGACTACTTCAACAAAAAGAAAAAAACAGGTGGATCTGGAAATGATGGAGGTGGAAATTTTCCTCCTAAAGGGCCAAAAGCACCTAATTTTGATTTTAACTTTAAAGGTTCTGGTTTTATCTATTTTATCATTGGTTTAATCGTTTTACTGATGTTAGCAAAACCTTTTACAATTGTTGAAGAGGGTCAACGTGGTATTCTTTCAACCAATGGTAAGTATGAAGCCAATGCCCTACTTCCAGGTCTTCACTTTATTATTCCTGTGATTCAAAAGGTGTACCTAGTTGATACAAAGGTACGTATCATTAATTATGCTGATAGAATTGAACGTTCTGCTGTTTCTGATGATGGTCTTACGGTTAAACCAGCGATTACAGTACTAGATAAACGTGGTCTTCCTGTTGGAATTGAACTTACTGTTCAGTATAGATTAAATGCAACCAATGCTGCTCAAACTATTTCTAACTGGGGTTTCACTTGGGAAGAAAAAATTATTAATCCTGTTGTACGTGATGTAGTAAGAAACGTTGTTGGTAAGTATGATGCAGAATCTTTACCAACAAAACGTAATGAAATCGCTGATGCTATTGAAGTAGGTATTAACCGTAGTGTTGATGCCCAAGAAAATACACCTGCTAATCTAGAGTCAGTACAATTAAGAGAGATTATTCTTCCAACTAAGGTTAAAGAACAAATTGAAAGAGTTCAATTAGCAAAACAACAAGTTGAACAAGCCCAACAAGAAGTTGAAAAAGCAAAACAAGATGCTTTCAAACGTGAAGAGACAGAACGTGGTAAAGCCAATGCCATTAAAATTGCTGCAGAAGGTAAGGCTAAGGCTATTGAGATTGAAGCACAAGCACAAGCCCGTGCAAATAAGGTCATCTCTCAATCTCTAACAACAAAACTTATCCAACTTGAGCAAATCAAGGTACAAGGCAAGTTTAATGAAGCCCTTTCTACTAATAAAGACGCTAAAATCTTCTTAACGCCTGGTGGTTCTACTCCAAACATCTGGGTTGATATGAAAGATAAGCAACAACGCACAACTGCAAGATAACACTCAAGGTGAAGCTAAGGCTTCATCTGAGTTTTAAAACGATACTACTACGGTGGTCTTGTTTTAAAACTTATATCATTAAAGAAATTACATCATGCAAAATACACTCAACAAAGTCGATTGGGAAAAGTCAGAGCTCCTTCCTGTTATTGTTCAAGAAGTCGGTACCAATGAGGTACTTATGATGGCTTATATGAATAAAGAAGCCTTAGAGCTTTCCCTTAGCACTAAGATAGCGCACTACTTTTCCCGTTCCAAACAGCGTATCTGGAAAAAGGGTGAAAGTTCTGGTCATACCCAAGCCATTAAAGAGTTTCTCCTTGATTGTGATAATGACACCCTTCTTATCAAAGTTCAACAAGAAGGTGTTGCCTGTCATACAGGACGTAAATCGTGTTTCTTTACCAACATAGAAACGGGTGAAGCTGTCAGTGAAGTTGAAGTACAAATGGCATCTACTTATGGGGTGATTGATGAACTTTACCACACCCTACTTGAACGTAAAAATGCAGACCCTGAAACCTCATGGACAGCCAAACTCTTTGCTAAGGGTGAGAATACTATCCTTAAAAAGATTGTTGAAGAATCAGGTGAGTTCTGTTTTGCGGTAAAAGATGATGACCATGAAGAGATGGTTTATGAAGCGGCCGATATGGTGTATCATACTATGGTTGCACTTGCACTTAAAAACATCTCTCCAGATAGAGTAAAACAAGAGTTAGCCCGCCGTTTCAATATGAGTGGTATCGCTGAGAAAAACTCCCGAACGGATAAGTAGACTTGAACAGACTTAAAGCAATCATGCAGACCTTTATAGAGTCCCTTCATACCTATGACTATGTACTCTTTGGGGTGGTTGCTGCCCTCTTTTTACTCCTGCTCTTTTTAGCGATATTACTACGTCATAGAGTCACCCTATCCCTTTTACTTGTGCTTTTATCTTTTATCATTCTTATAGTCGGTCCTATTGTTTCGTATCAATATATTCATGCGACTATCTATAAAACCAAACTCTCTGAACTTCAGATCAAAAGACTTGAGTTTTCTGAGGCAGTCGTCATTAAAGGCAAAGTCACTAACCAAGGCAAAGAGCCTTTTAAAAAATGTGAAATCTCTTCTTCAGCTTACAGAGGGGCTACTAACTTTTTACAAGAGCTTGTTTATCCATTAAAACCCTTTATGAAAAGGTCGATTATAAAAGAAGAAAATATAGATATCAACTCAAGCATTGACTTTAAGCTGATGCTAGAGCCATTTACCTACTCTAAGGAGTACAATATTTCTGTGAAGGTTAATTGTATATGACAACATATTTTACAATCTGGCATTGGAGTGCCGTTACCGGTTTTTCCCTTCTTTTTCTTTTTTTAGTCTTGCTCTCTTTAAAAGAAAAAAATCAAAAAAATATCCTCTCCATGATTTTTGCCTCTTTCTTAGTTATTATGACTGCAGGTGCTTTTAGCTTAATGGCCCTTGATAAGTACACTAAAAAGGCCACCTTATACGGTGTTAAAAATACAAGAATTTTACGTAATGAGACCATTGTATTTACCGGTTTTGTAAAGAACAAGGGAGATTACACCATCGGTAAGATCAATCTCACCGTTAAGCTTGTTAACAGAGGGCATGTCACCGGAAATGTCAAAGGGGGGAGTTTTTATAAGCCCAGTGGAATGTTTGATTTCATCTCCTCTTTTGGAGATGACTCCCGTACCTATAAACCTCAAAAAGTTGAAGAGGTCTTTACCGTTGCTAAGAACATAGAACCAGGCAAGGCTACTTTTTTTAGAGTAGAGATGCCTTTTCCCCCTTACTTTAAACATGTGTCGGAGTTTACTTCTATTACAGCACATTGATAAATAGCGAAGCTATTTGGTGAATGGTGAATGGTGAATGGAGCTTTACATGTTCAAACTTAAACTTCTCTTCTCCCTTCAGCCTTAACGAAGCGAACGATTTCCCATTTCCCTGAGGCAAAGCCTCAAGTCTTAATATTTTAAGCCTATCGTCTTAAGCGCCTTATTGATATGACGAACCTGTGCATTTCTATCTCTACACCAATCAGGGGCAATAAGAGAGTCATCATCAATACCTGCGGTAATACGCTGTACAGAGACCTCTTCAGGCTTCATTTGAATTGATTCTAAAAGTACTTCAAGATACAACTCTTCAGAAATAGGCTCAAAGTCTCCTCTATTATACTCATTAGCTAAGGCGGTTCTTTTGGTTACATACAATGGATGATATTTAACTGAATCAATACCCCATTCATACGCCTTTTTAGCCGTCTCTAACATCATCTGCTTATCTTCACCAGGTAAGCCAAAGATAAGATGCCCACAGACGTTTAAGCCAAGCTCTTTTGACTTGATAATAAGCTCTTTAACATTTTGGCTGTCATGACCACGGTTAATACGTTCTAAGGTCTCATCATAGATAGACTGAATACCAAACTCTATCCAGATCTCTTTTGTCTTGTTAAGTTCGGCAAGATACGCCAACGTCTCATCTGTAACTGAATCAGAACGTGTTCCTATGCTAAGACCCACTACGTCATCAAAGGTTAAGGCCTTGTCATAAAGGGCCTTAAGTGTATCAAAAGGAGCATAGGTGTTCGTAAAGGATTGGAAATAGACTAAAAACTTTTCAGCCCCATACTCTCGTTTAGATTTCGAAGCAATCACTTCAAACTGTTTTTCCAGTTGTAAAAGTTGCTTATCTAGATGTGGATTAGAGGTAGAATCGAGGTTTAGATGAAAGCCTTTGAGTTCTTGAACTCCATCTAAACTCGGTGAAAAAGAGTCATTTTCACAAAAGGTACACCCCCCTCTTGCTACGGTCCCATCAATGTTTGGACAGGTAAAACCCGAGATAGAGATAGGGGCCTTGTAGACCTTTGTATTAAACTTGTTTTTGAGGTATCCCCCAAAGGTATAGACTTGTTCTGACATCTTCACTTCTTTCATTTCCCGCATGGGATAACATATTTATAATTGCATAATACACGACAATGCAGTGAATTTTAACTTACCGCATTTGCATTTCATATAAGAGTGTATCCTTATACCTTCTAATATAAAATGACCTAGAAAGAAGACTTACTTCTTTCTAAAAAAGATAATCCCCTGTAAAACAGGCGGTACAGTACTCATCATTATTAGAGTCAACTGACTTTAAAAGGGCCTCATGTGTTAAGTATGCAAGCGAATCTGCCCCCATAAACTCACACATTTGTTCATTACTCAGGTTTGCAGCAAGTAGGTTCTCTTTATCTGGAGTATCAATTCCATAATAACATGGGTCTGTTGTTGGTGGAGAGGAGATACGCATATGCACCTCTGCTGCACCTGCCTCTTTTAACATTCTAACAATACGTTTAGAAGTCGTACCACGTACAATAGAGTCATCAATGACAATAAGCTTCTTCCCCTTAATCAAACTGTTGATAGGAGAGAGCTTCATCTTCACTTTCAGATCACGCATCTCTTGGGTCGGCTCGATAAAGGTACGTCCAATGTAATGGTTACGCATAATTCCCATCTCATAAGGGATACCGCTCTCTTGTGCATACCCCAGTGCAGCCGGTACGCCTCCATCTGGAACTGGAACCACCATATCGGCTTCAACTGGCTCAATCTTCGCCAGTTCCGCGCCCATATTTTTACGCATTTGATACACATTTTTTCCAAATACATCTGAATCAGGACGCGCGAAATAGACATACTCAAAGATACAGTGTTTCGGTGTAGCAGGATGCACCTTAATGGACTCTGGTGCCTTCCCTTTTTCAAACACAATCAGCTCACCTGGTTCCACATCTCTGACATAGGTCGCACCTACAAGATCAAAGGCACAAGTCTCAGAAGCAACAATATATCCATCACCTACCTTACCAATACTCAGTGGTCTAAGACCATGAGGATCACGCATTGCAAACATTTTTGTACGCGATAAAAAGACCAAGGAATAAGCACCTTGTATCTTTTTAACCGCATCAATAATACGATCGACTAACTTATCTTCTTCAGACTTTGCAATTAAATGGATAAGATTTTCTGTGTCCATAAAGGTTTGAAAAATCGCCCCTTTTTTGATAAGACCATCACGTACCTCTTGTGCATTAGTAAGGTTACCATTATGCACAATTGCCATCTCACCAAGGTCATAACGGGCGAATACAGGCTGTGCATCTAAAATCGAGTCATCCCCTGCCGTTGAATAACGGTTATGTCCAATAGCCGATGTTCCGCTTAGGGTGTTTAGCTTATCATCATTAAAGACCTGAGAAACCAAACCTCTGTCTTTAATCGTATGTACCTTTTGACCATCCGCCGAAGAGATACCACAGGCTTCTTGACCACGATGTTGAAGTGAGTGAAGCGAAAAATACGCTAACTTAGAAGCTTCTGGGTGGTTGAAGATTCCAACAACAGCACATTTTTCATTAAGTTCTCTTTCTAACATTATACTAATCCTAAACAATCTGAAATAGAGTAGAGCCCAGCATCTTGTGATACCAACCATTTACTTGCACGTAGAGCACCTTTAGAGAAGGTGTGACGTGAAGTGGCCGTATGGTTTAACTCGATAAACTCACCCTCATTATAAAAACCAACCGTATGACGACCCACAATATCACCACCACGAAGGGCCATCACCGCAATCTCATCTTTACTACGTTCACCAATATTTCCATTACGTCCACTTACACGTACCTTATCTAGATCTAAGTCACGTCCTTTAGCTGCCGATTCTCCAAGGGTTAAAGCTGTACCAGATGGCGCATCTTTTTTATGTTTGTGGTGCATCTCAACCACTTCAATATCAAAGCCTTCTAATACTCTTGAAGCCTGTTCAACTAACTTTGATAGCACCGCTACACCTAAAGACATATTGGTTGCATACAGAATCGGCATCTTCTCTGAAGCATCTTTTAAAAGGTTCGCTTGGTGCAACTCTAAACCAGTCGTTGCAATCACAAGTGCTTTAGGGTTATCCATCGCTTTTTCTAAAAGGGCCTGCGTTGCATCAGGCAGTGAAAAATCAACTACCACATCACACGCATTTAAAAAGACATCAAGGTCATTGGTTACAATAGCAGAAGGATCAATAGCAAAATCTAAACTATTTCTCACATACACCGCTGAAAGTTCTAAAGTCTCTTCAGTTTTTAAATCTTCTAAAAGAAGCTTACCTACTCTTCCTGTACCACCATAAACACCAACTTTTATCATCTTCTCTCTTCTTTATTAACTATTTAATTTTTCATCTATGTAGATGATTGCATTCACACCTGCAACCGCACCATCACCTGCGGCTGAAACCACCTGTTTAGGAGCATCCATACGTAAGTCACCCGCTGCAAAAAGCCCAGGAATACTGGTCTGCATCTTCAAGTTTACCACCACATTCCCCTGCTCATTAAGCTCACAGATAGAATTACCTGCTTCATCCATTAAGATGCCATTATTAACATTCATCCCTACAAAGGTAAAGATTCCCGGTACTTGTAAGTCTCTTTCGCCCTCAGGTGTCATCACCTTAAGACCATTCACACCCATTTCATCTCCATAAGCTTCAATCACCGTCGTATTTAAAACCAGCTCGATATTTTCGGTTGCCTTAAGACGTTTAATGGTGTTAGGCGCTGAACGAAAGGTATCACGCCTGTGAACAAGATAAACCTTAGAGCAGATGTTTGAAAGGTAAAAGGCCTCTTCCAAGGCGGTATCACCCCCACCAATCACAGCAACCTCTTTTCCTTTGTAAAAAAAGCCATCACAAGTAGCACAGGTAGAGACCCCTTTTCCAAACAGTTCATCTTCACCCTTAAAACCAGCACGTTTTGGGGTAGAACCCGTACAGACAACTACACTCATCGCCTCTTCGCTAGTTCCATCACCCTTGTGAATGATGAAGTTACCATCGTCTTTAAGCTCAACACGCTTGACCTCTACCATCTCATGCTTCAGACCAAAACGCTGACACTGTTCTGGCCAAGGCATCATCAAATCCATACCCGTAATCTCACCCGTAACACCGGGGTAATTCTCTATCTCAGAAGAGCCGGTAATTTGACCACCCGGCATCCCCATCTCAAACATAGTAACATTTTGCAATCCACCACGAGTAGCGTACATTCCTGCCGTTAAACCAGCAGGTCCACCACCAATAATTGCTAAATCTAACATGTTAAAACCTTTTAAAAAAATTTATAATTCACTCGGTATTTCATTAATTGTATCTAGTTCTGCAATGATACTATTTTGTTTATAAAGACCCTCTTTAACTTTTTTAATAATGAAGACAGAAGGGGTTTTATATATGTTAAACCTCTGTACGATATTTAAGATCGTGTTGGTTCCTGAACGTACATAGGTCACCCGTTCATTAGAGGGAAAGTTTTGTTGATAATAATCTATGGCTAAGATCTTATATTTTGCTTGCAGTTTATTTAAATTTTCGACGGTTCCTGCTTTTTTAGAGCTGTAAAAGACAACAAGGTATTGTTCTTGTGTCGGTTTAAAAACATCCGTTTTCTCATACACGAGCCATTGGTTAAAGTCGATAAATTTGTATTCTTGGAATTTGTAGTTGAAGTAAGCGAAGGCAATCGCAATCATGCCTGCGCCAAAAAAAGAAGCTAGAAGGGTGCCGACTGAGAACAGTCCACTACCGCGTCTCGCCATGAATTATGCTAATAATGCGTTAAGTTTTTCTTCAAAAGCTTGTTTAGAAGCTGCCCCTACCATCTGCTCAACAACTTCACCATCTTTGAAAAGAATAATAGTTGGAATTGAACGAATAGCATACTTAATAGCGATATCTTGCTCTTCATCTGTGTTTACCTTACAGATCTTCGCCTTACCATCAAAATCTTCTGCTAGCTCTTCAATTACAGGAGCGATCATACGACATGGACCACACCATGGTGCCCAAAAGTCTACAAGAGCAACGCCCTCTTTAATTGTTTCTTCAAAATTTGAAGCTGTAACTTCGATGTATTTTGCCATCTTTAGTTCCTTGTTTATTTTTAATTGTAAGTATTATAGCAATGATATTCTTTATAAAATCTTACGTTAGATATATCCCTTTTCTAAACAGGAGTATTTTACTCTTAATTAAGCGAAAATTCCCTAGATAGTGATATTCTCTATCAATTTGCAAGTCTCATTCCTGATTGAAATGGCATCAATTTGATAGGGTAAATCAAGCGACTTTTTTTGCATAAATCGCATCGCGGTATTGATAACAAATTGGAGTTTTTTGGGAGTGATATTGTAGAGTGGATCATACGATGTTCCTGATTTAACTTCTATAAAATGAAGGACCTCATCTTTGATAGCGATAATATCAATCTCACCACCACGTAAGGTGTAATTACGTTCAATGATACTAAACCCAAGTGTTTGGATGTATTGACAAGCTTTCTCTTCTGCAATATCACCTAGGGCTCTGCTCATTTACACTTCCTTTTTAGGTCGTACTAATTACGCACAGATAATCTCAACCTGAATCGATTTAAAGGCGGCTGTCATAATTAATTCATCACTTTTGTCACCAAAGATATGGTTGAGTTTTGAATCCGCATGGTGGAAAGTCGTATAAAGTGTTTTAGGTTGCACTTTATCCGTGAACTTCACGCGCAGTGGATTCGTCTGTCCATATGGCGTTTTTAAGATCACTTTCTCAGAGCTAAAATCAGCAGCATCATCTTCATGCACTAAAAGTGTATCTTCTGTGTGCTTTTTCATCAGCTTTTCAGTGTACTTGGTTTGGGCTGAATTATTATAGTGTGCCATAATTCTGCCTGTTGTGAGGTAGTACCCTGTCAATTTTTTCTTTGTAATCTCTTCGATCATACCAGAAAGTTTGTACCCATGGTATCTAAAAGCACCAATCCCATCTTTGGTTCTAAAGTCTTCTCTATGTAGCACTGGTGTCCCTGTGCCATCGTCTTTGATCGGCCATGAGATACCCGCTTTTTCATTATCTCTTAGGACCTTATACGAGGCTCCTGTAAAACGATTGGTCGCCGTTTTTCGTACATCTTCCCAGATATCTTCAGAAGAGTTAAACCCAAAGTTACCCCCCATCTTGTCATCAAGCTGCTTAATGATTTCCCAATCATCAGGAAGGTCTGATTTGACCAACGGTGTTGAGAGGTGTACCTTTCGCATCGCATTAATATAGATACCTGTTTTCTCATAAATAGACTTAACCCCCACAACAATGTCTGCACGTCTTGCAATGTCCGTCATAAAGAGTTCTTGAACAAAGATAAGTTCTAAGTTTTCAAAGGCCTTAATGAGTTTGTTAAGGTTAGGGTGAATATGGGTTAAATCCTCACCAATGTTTAAGACTCCACGAATACTTCCATCTAACATACCGTCGACGAGTTGAGGCGTCATCAGACCCACCTCTTTTGGTGCTTGATAATCCGGTGCATAATAAGGCAACATCCCCATATCACAGGCACCTTGAACATTAGTCTGTCCACGTAGTGGCATTACCCCTGCCCCATCTTTACCAATGTTTCCTGTCATCAGCGCAAGGTGAACAATGGCCATAACTGCGTATGAACCATCCACATGTTCCGTGATTCCAAGTCCCCAAAGGATTAAGGATTTTTTAGTTGCGTATTCACGTGCAATCTCAGGAAGCATGTCTGCTAAGTACTCATATCCCTCAACATCTCTAAAAAATTCAGGATTTGCGTAAGGGTCTTTTAGAATATTTTCTTTAAAATGTTCCCAGTTTTTGGTTCTGTTTTTGATAAAGTCTTTATGGTACAACTCTTCTGTAATGATGGTGTAGGCAATCATGTTTAGTACAAGCAGGTTTGATTCGTGTGGGGTAATGGCCTTATACTTAGAAAACTTATGCAGTTTAATCTCACGTACATCAAAACAGGCAATTGGCGTGCCATTTTGAGAAGCCTTAATCATACGGTTACCTACAATAGGGTGTGCTTCTGTGGTGTTTGAACCCATGACAATCATAAATTCCGTTTTATAAATATCATCAAATGGATTAGAGGCAGCCCCTTCACCAATGGTCAGACGCATCCCCTTAAGTGATGGAGAGTGGCACACTCGTGCACAGTTATCAACGTGTGGAGAGTCCAGTGTAAAACGGGTGAATTTTTGGAAGTAGTACGCCGACTCACACGAACTTCTAGCCCCACCCAATGAACAGACTGATTTTTTACCATATTTGGCTTGAATATCTTTAAGCTTCATCGCTCCTGCAGTGGTTGCAGCATCAACATTGCTTTCATACCAGGTGTCATCTAGTTCTGTTAAGCTGTCGGCAATCTCTGCTTTAATATGAGGGTTTTTCTCTAAAAAGCTTTTACGAATACGAGGTGCTCTAATGCGTTCTTTTGAATCCACAAAATCAAACCCGTATTTGCCCTTAACACAGAGTTGTCCCTCAGAAGTTGCTCCATCTGGATGTGCAAAAATCTTTTTGATCTTATTCTCTTTTGTGTCTACATGAGCAGCAATATCACAGCCAACCCCACAGTATGCACATACACTATCAATAACTTCCACAAAAACACCTTACGAGTATAGTAATACTCTTGAAAAAATAATTACGAAATAGTATCTTTTTTCTCTTAAAAGCATCACGATGTGATATGCACCACAAAAGGATTAAGCTCCTAACAAGCTATGAGTGAGCAAGAACTAAAATCCCCTCAAAAAGGGTCTCTTTTGCAATGGGTTTACTCATGCACATATCAAAACCATATTCTGTAATAGAAGACTTCTCCTTATCTACAATATCCGCTGTTAAGGCAGAAATAGGAATTTGAGATGTTTGCGGGTCTGATTTTAAGATTTTCATCGCTTCTATCCCACCCATTACAGGCATCTTAATATCCATCAAGATGATATCAGGCATATGCTCTTTTGCCATCTGTACAGCTTCTTTACCATTAGATGCTTCTAGCGTCTTGACCTTTGTTTCATCAAAATAGGCATCAATTAAGATTCTATTGGTAATTACATCATCAACTATGAGTACCACAATTTCAGGTAACTCTTTCTCCTGTACCTCATGCTGCTTCTCTACCTCACATTTTTGTATTCTCTGCACATCTTTTAACTCAAGTACAAAAACTGAGCCCTTTGGCTCGTTAGCTTCAACCCAGATATCTCCATTGAGCAGATGGCTTAAACGTTTGCAAATACTCAGGCCTAAGCCTGTTCCCCCATAGGTTCTATAATCTTGGTCACTCTGTTGCTCAAAACTATTAAAGATCTTATCTCTCTCATCAGGCTTCACCCCTACCCCACTATCTTTAACCTTAATGCGCAAGTTCTCTTCTAGGTTGACCTCAACTTCAACCTTCCCCTCATCCATAAACTTAATAGCATTTCCAATAAGATTCAGCATAATTTGGCGTAAACGGGTATCATCACTGAGTATACACAACTCCTCATCACATTCAAACTGTAAAGCTAAGCCCTTCTCTTGCGCTTTTAGTTTGAACAGATCTTCCATATCCCCTAATATAGAAGAGATATTCACCTCGCTCTGATTCAGTTCCATTTTTCCTGATTCAATTTTAGAAAGATCTAAAATATCATTAATAAGATCAAGTAAACTACGTGCACTAACGTGGACTGTATTAATATATTCTTGCTGTTTTGTAGTTAAATTGGTCTTGGCTAGAAGTTCTGTAAAACCTAAAATTGCATTCATTGGAGTACGTATTTCATGACTCATATTGGCTAAAAACAGAGACTTAGAAGCATTAGCGTGTTCTGCTTTAATCATCGCCTCTTTTCGCTTTGTGATATCATGCATGGAGACCACAGCCCCAAGAGAGTTACCCTTATCATCTAACATCCGCTGTCCATTTGCAATAAGGGTTTTATTGTCAGCCTTTTTCGGTGCAATAACCATCTCAGTATCTTTAATGAATCCCTCTTTCAAGGCGATAAAAAGAGGAATCTCTTCCATCTTCATTAAGGTCTTACCATCTGCATGATAAAGGCTATAATGGGCTGACCACTCTTGCGGTGGCAAAGCTTCAGAATCAATTCCATGCAGTTCTCTAAGCGCCTTATTAAAATACTTCAACTCCCCATTCTCATCACAGGAGACTATACCATCACTAATATTATCTAAGATAGCATCTAAAAAGGCCTTCTGCTTAATTAAGTCATGTCTATATTTCTCTTGCAAACTAATATCACGCACCGTTGAGACGACATACTCTTCTTGCTCAAAAGCAATCACCACATCATGTATCTCAACAGGAAAGACCGAACCATCTTTACGCTTGTGCTTCATGTTAAAAAGGAAACTCTCTTGAGTCTTAATCTTTTCAACCTTTGCACTCCACTGCTCAAGGCTCAGTTCAATCTCCTTAATATCCCAAATATACTTTTGTAAGAGTTCCTCTTTTGTGTAATGTAACTGCTTCATACTCACTGCATTTACATCCACAATCTTACCTGTTTTAGCATTGACGATTAAGATAGAGTCATTGGTGTTTTCATAGGCTTTTTCAAGTAGAGAAAGGCGTTTCTTTTGTTCTAAGATATTGTTTACATCTGAATGAAATCCCACCATCCGTACGGGCTTACCACTCTCATCAAAAACTGCTTTTCCCTTGTCATGAACCCAGATATAATGTCCCTGCTTATGTTTCATTCTTACAATGAGGTCAATTCCCTCATTGCGTGTTTGAAAGTGTTCTTCAACCTTAGTCATGACCAGTTTGAAGTCATCAGAGTGAATATTCTTTTCAAAACTTTCAAAAGAGCTCTCAAGTTCATCATCTTCATACCCTAGCATTGCCTTCCATACAGGTGAAAGATATAGTTCACTCGTAAGAACATTCCAATCCCAGACCCCCTCTTTGGAACCTTCAATAGCCAGTTCATAACGCTCTTTTAAATTCTTATATTCCACATTTTCTTGTACTTTACGTATCTGCATATACACAGCAGAAGGCTTTTCATTCTCAATCAAACTCACACTAATCTCTGCATCAAATACATTGGCTTTAAGATCTCTTATTTTCCATACAAAACGCATCTGCTTTTTATCTTCTAAGGCCTGCATAATTGCATTAAATTTTTGACTACTATCCTGTCTATCATCTTGAAGTTCACTTGAAAGTGATTCAAAACTGTACGACTGCAATGTCTCAAGAGATTCGCAGGAAAAGAGTTCTAAGGCCTTTTTATTGGCCTGTAAAAAATGATTATCTTTATAGATTACAGAAGCATCCATATTCAGTTGTAAAAAATGATTAAAATTATTTATTTCTTGAAGCATACTCATTAAAAAAGCTCACTTAATGTAGATAAAGGTAGTTAATTGTAGCAAATTAAAAAGGAGGGGAAATTAAAAATTAAAATTAGTTAAATCTATTAGACTTCTTGCAAAGAAGATAGAAGCCTAGGCTTCTATACGAATCATATTAGGCGTTGATTTCACAAAGTCAACTGCCGCTAACTCATTAATAATACCTTGAATATTTTTCTCAACGGCTTCATGTGTTGCAAAAAGTAAATTAGCATTACCATCTTCACATTGACGTTGCAGC
>Ga0316207_10001202_pt1 | contig 33310 bp, 34 predicted proteins | sample 6weekpyrite_MG_FD_204943 | JGI IMG/M metagenome (GOLD analysis project Ga0316207, IMG submission 204943) | Microbial mat bacterial communities from mineral coupon in-situ incubated in ocean water Damariscotta River, Maine, United States -... | ecosystem: Environmental > Aquatic > Marine >...
AGAGCGGATTCAAAATCCGCCGCAGCAATGCGTGGCGGTTCGAGTCCGCCCAGTGGTACCACTCTTAAAATTAATCTGTACTATTCTTCAAAAAATAATTAATCAAACCATTGGTTGAGTCATCATAACTATCAACCGACTTATGCTTCTTTAAATCACCATAAATACTTGCTGCTACTTTTTTACCTAACTCAACTGCGGGTTGATCATAAGAATTAATTTTCCAGATAATGCCTTGGGTAAAAATTTTATGTTCATATAGCGCAATTAATGAGCCCAATGATTTTGGCGTTAACGCTTTGAGTAATATGGTATTCGAAGGTTTATTCCCCGGCATAATTCGTGATGGATATAAACGTTCTACTTCTTCTTCTGAACAGCCTTCTGCAATAAGTTCTTCACGTGCTTCCTCTTCGTTCTTTCCCCTCATTAACGTCCTGGTTTGTGCAAAAAAATTAGCCAGTAAAACTAAGTGATGATCACCAACGGGATTCAAACTATCAATCGGCACAATAAAATCAGCCGGAACAAGGTGCGTGCCTTGATGTAAGTTTTGATAAAAAGCGTGTTGGCCTGTTATTCCTAACTCACCCCAAATAATCGGACCCGTTGCATAATCAACGGTTGAGCCATCACGCGTTGCACTTTTACCATTACTTTCCATATCCCCCTGTTGGAAATAAGCAGGAAAACGATGTAAGTGTTGATCATAAGGTAGCAGTACATGTGATTCTGCATCATGAAAATTGCTATACCAAATACCGAGCAAAGCCATGACAACGGGCAAATTTTCTTCTAAAGGTGCATCACGGAAATGTTGATCCATTTCATATGCACCTTGTAATAATGACTCAAATCGATCCATACCGATGTACATTGCCACCGACAAACCAATCGAAGACCACAATGAATAACGACCACCCACCCAGTCCCACATTTTAAAAATATTTTCTTCCTTGATGCCAAATTCGGTTGCAGCTTCAACGTTTGCCGCAACAGCGATAAAGTGTTTTGCAACCGCTTGCTCATCACGTGAGTTTTCCATTAACCAATCACGCGCTGTTTTTGCATTCATGATGGTATCTTGAGTTGTAAAACTTTTTGAGGAGACAATAAATAAAGTACGTTCAGGATCAAGGTCTTTTAATGTGTCGCAAATATGGCTGGGATCGACATTCGAAACAAAATGCAGTCGCAAACCCACTTTACCGTAAGGATGCAAAGCTTCGCTGACCATAACGGGTCCAAGATCCGAGCCACCTACACCAATATTAACGATATCAAGAATAGGTTTACCGCTAAAACCTAACCATTGCCCTGTTCGAACTGCTTCTGAATACTCTCGTATCTTATCCAGTTCAGAATTGACTTCAGGCATCACATCCTGACCATCAACATAAACAGGTTTATTGCCACGATTACGTAATGCCGTGTGTAATACGGCGCGATTTTCAGTGTGATTGATTTTCTCACCCCTGAACATTTTCTCAGTCCATTCTTTTAACTCACTTTCCTTCGCAAGCTGCATTAACAAATTCATGGTTTCTCGGTTAATGCGGTTTTTAGAAAAATCCAGCAACATGTCATTAAACGTTAAGTGAAAATCGTCAAATCGATTTTCATTTTGGACAAATAATTCACGCATGGAAACGCCTGACATTTGTTCTTTATGTTTTTGTAAGGCTTTCCAGGCGGATAAATCAGTCAAATTTTTCATTTTTTATTCATTTTTCTTTTAAATTGGTAGGCAAATTATGCAGTATTTCAGACAAAAAGTGGCGAGAAACTCCGGATATATCCATGATCACAACAAGATATTGAGTAAAATTTCACCACTTTGTGGCTTTTCAGTATTTTTAGCTCCTGTTTAAGCATGTCAATAAGGTCTTTATACCAAAGTGGAGGTATAATATGCGGCCTTTTAGAACAGCAAGCTAAATAATAATGACAACTAAAGTAAAGAAAACAGACTCTCCCGTTACAAAAATCATGTCCACCACCCATGATAAGCAATTACGCTCGCGCGTTAAGCTATTTGGCAATATATTGGGTAAGGTTTTACTCGATCATGCTGGTAAAGATGTTTTCTCTGCTGTTGAAAAATTACGTAAGGGTCATCTTAGTCTTCGCGACAAGAATGATTCCGCCAGACGCCGTCGTCTTGATAAATTAGTTGCTTCATTAGATCCTCAGTCAACTGAACATGTGGTTCGTGCATTTAGTATTTACTTTAGCCTGGTAAATATTGCAGAAGAAGAATTCCAACACAAACAACGTCGCCGCGAAGTCGGACCAAAAGGCTTCACATGGAAAGGTTCTTTTTATAATGCTTTAAATGATTTTCAAAAAAAGGATATGAGTGCAGAGCAACTGCAAGAACTCTTAAACCAAACAGCTTACATTCCTGTTTTTACTGCGCATCCAACTGAATCAAAACGTCGTACTGTAATGGAGGCCATTCGCCGTATTTATGTTATCAGCGATCAACTCAATGAGTCGCGTCTAAGCAAAATCCAAAAAGAAAATATTATTGAAAATTTAGAACAACACATTCAAATTTTATACAAAACGAATGAAGTACGCGTACAAAAACCTGAAGTCATAGATGAAGTTAAAAATGGTTTATATTATTACCGAAAAAGTTTGTTTAAATCCGTACCACAAATCTATCGTAATTTAGAAAAAGCCATTGGTCGTACTTATGGTAAAGATTCCGGTATTACTATACCCAGCGTTATTCAGTTTGGCTCATGGATTGGTGGTGATCGTGATGGTAACCCTTTTGTCAAACCAGAAACAACGGTACTTGCATTACGCATGCAATCGCGTGAAATCCTTGTAGAGTATATCAGGCAAATAAATCTTCTTGATAAAATACTTACACAATCAAGTTTATTCTGCCAGCCAACAGACGCATTTTTAAAACAGCTTGAACTTGATGAAAAAGATGTCGTAGAGCTTTTTGTTGATTCACCAAATCGTTATAGACAAGAACCCTACCGCCGTAAGCTTTTCATTATGCAATACCGCATAAAAAGCAACCTGGAAAAAGTTGAAGCGCGTCTACACGATATAGAGCCAAACAGTACAACCCATCATTATCTTAATGAGCAAGGCTTGTTAAACGATCTCTATTTAATTCGTGATTCATTAATGAGTCATGGTGATCAAGCCTCTGCCAATGGTGAGCTACAAGATCTTATTCGTCAGGTTGAAACCTTTGGTTTTTATCTTGCAAAACTAGATATTCGACAAGAATCGACTGTTCATACACAAACTGTTTCTGAAATACTAAAACAAATTGATGGAACAGACTACGACAAACTTGATGAAGCTGAGCGCCTGGAAACATTATCAAAGTATATCAAGAATGCACGCGCCGAGTTTGATATCGACAAGCTAAGCGAAATGTCAGCAGAAACCATTAATGTTTATAAAGTCATGGTTAAAATGCGCGAAGAAATAAGTCCAAAAACATTTGGGACTTACGTTATTTCAATGACACATGCGGCAAGCCATGTAATGGAAGTGATGTTCCTTGCCTGGTTAACAGGTTTAGCGGGTAAAAATAACAACCAGTGGTACTGTCATGTAAAAGTATCCCCTTTATTTGAAACCGTAGACGACTTAAATCACATTCAACCTGTTATGGAACAGCTTTTTGACAATTCAACATATGTTGAATTATTAAAAGCCTCGGGTAACTTACAAGAAGTGATGTTGGGTTATTCTGACTCTTGTAAAGATGGTGGTATCTTGGCATCTGCCTGGAACCTCTATCAAGCACAACAACAAGTTACGGAGCTCACTCGCACACGCGATGTACGCCTACGCATGTTCCATGGTCGCGGCGGTACAATTGGTCGTGGTGGCGGTCCAACACACGATGCTATTTTGTCGCAGCCTACCGGTACTGTACATGGTGAAATTAAATTCACCGAACAAGGTGAAGTTCTATCCTACAAATACAGCAATCAACAAACAGCGGTATACGAATTAACAATGGGGGTAACCGGTTTATTAAAAGCCAGTACAAACTTAATTAAAGAGCCAACCCCTGATAAAGCTGAATATTTGAATATTATGGGTGAATTAGCGCAGGCAGGTGAAAACCAGTACCGCCAACTCACCGATAATACTGAAGGCTTCCTTGATTATTTTTACGAAGCAACACCTGTTTATGAAATTGGGCAGATGAATATTGGTTCACGTCCATCTCATCGTAAAAAAGGTAACCGCTCTAAAGAGTCAGTCCGCGCGATTGCATGGGTATTTGGTTGGGCGCAATCACGCCATACTATACCGGCCTGGTTTGGTATAGGAACCGCGTTAGAAAAGTGGTTGGCAAAAGATGAAAACAGTTTGGAAACACTGCAAAAGATGTATAAAGACTGGCCTTTCTTCCGTGCTTTATTAAGTAATTCGCAAATGGCCTTATTTAAAGGTGAAATGCAAATTGCTAAAAGCTATATGACGCTATGTGAAAATCAGGATACGGCAAAAAACGTGTATAAAATCATATCTAAAGAATATGAAAAAACAACCGATAGCGTTTTAAATATTGCGAATATCAATGCATTAATGGAAGAAACGCCATCGCTTGCATTATCGTTAACACGTCGTAACCCATACCTTGATCCACTGAATCAAATTCAAGTTGCCTTAATCAAAAAATATCGTGACGAGTCTTTGAGTGATGAAGAGAGGCAACAATGGTTACATGCTCTGTTGAGAACGATCAGCGCGATAGCCGCCGGTATGCGTAACACAGGTTAAAATAAATCTAAAAAGCAATTACTGCGTTATAAAAGAAAGGCCAAAAACTCACTTACTGATGTAAGCTACGTTTACCGGATTTTTTTATGCCTTGCTCTTGCAAACCAGCTAATCTTTTAGAAGTGGTTTTATCTTTGCCGTCTTAAAGACAGAATTTCACACAGCTTTTAAAGCTACCTAAAGCAATCTGAAGTGCTAGTACAAGGCGCAAATAAAAAAGAGAAAACGTAGCTTACATCAGTAAGTAAGTTTTCTCTTTTTTGTTTGTAACGCCGTAATTGCGTTCCAGATTGATTTAGGCGACTTGAGTAGGGATGGTGTGACGGGTATGAGTAATTTTATTCTGCTCATCAACATAAACCAGCTTCGGTTTAAAGTTAGCAAGCTCTTGCTGGCTCAGACTGACATAGGCGGCAATAATAATAATATCACCAGGATCGGCCTTGTGTGCCGCTGCCCCGTTGATTGAAATCACACCTGAGTTTTCTTCGGCAAGAATGGCGTAAGTGGTGAAACGTTTGCCATTGGTTACGTTATAAATTTCGATTTGCTCATATTCACGAATACCGGCTGTTTCCAGTAAATGGCTATCAATCGCGCATGAACCTTCATATTCCAGTTCTGAATGCGTCACCGTGACACGGTGTAATTTTCCTTTAAGCATTGTGCTATTCATAACAATAAACGAGCTCTTTTATTTTAAAACGTAAACTAGTCCGGATTTTAACATGTGTCAGCAACAGGATTAACCCCCTGCGAGATAAGTTATACGACTATTTCACACGCGAATATTATCAATTAAGCGTATTTCACCAAGCTTAGCGGCAATCAAGATAACCATAGCTTCAGAATGGTTTTGTGGGGGCGATAGTTGAGACGTGTTTCGTATAACAACATAGTCTGGAACAAAGCCGGCATTAGCGAGGTTTTCGCTCGCACTCTGCTCAAGCCCAGCAAAATTCATATTCCCCCTCTTCAAAGCAGCCTTTACCGTAACCAAATTTTCGTAAATGAGCCCTGCTTTAGCTCGCTCATCACTTGATAAACGCAAGTTACGTGAACTCATGGCTAAACCATCTTCTTCCCGAAGCGTCGGCATACCAATAATCTCGATATTTAGCGAAAACTGTTCAACCAGCTGTTTAACCACCATTAACTGCTGAAAATCTTTCTCGCCAAAAATGGCGAAATTGGGTTGTACCAGCTTAAACAACCGTTTAACCACGGTGGCAACACCGGCAAAATGGCCCGGTCGTTTTTCACCTTCCAGAACCGTCGTTATCTCGCCTAAATCGAGTAGTTCGACCTTATCTTCTCCTTCAGGATAAAAAGAGTTTCTATCCGGTGTGAAAATAGCATCAACCGACAATGACGCTAAGGCATTGATATCATTATCTAAAGTATTCGGATATTTAAGTAAGTCATCAGGATCATTAAACTGCAAAGGATTGACAAAAATACTCACCACAACGTGATCCGCTAATGATTCGGCCTTCTTAACAAGGCTTAAATGCCCTGCATGCAAACAACCCATGGTTGGTACAAAGGCAATGGATTCCCCTTTGTCTCTCCACGTCTGGCAAAGGCGACGGATTTGTTGGATATCTGAAATAACCTGCACAAGTTTTACTCTATTCCCTCTACGAAAATTCAATTTTAATCGATAATGCAGGTAACACTAAACTAATTTTGTTCTTTTAGAGAAAAACTGACAGAATCTAAGCAATACATCATTTAGAAAAATAAGCATGTCTACAGCCAACGCAGCCAAACAACATAGTAAAGTCTTCTTTGCCAAATCACTCATCCACTTGTTGGCAGGTTTATCACTTAAAAACAGCCACCGTGTTGGCGCTATGTTGGGTAGATTATTTAACCTACTCCCGAATCGCACCCGCCATGTAACCCGTACTAATATCCATTTATGTTTTCCAGAGATGGATACTCAAATGCAAAACAAGCTGATTAAAACAAGTCTAATTGAAACCGGAAAAACACTCACCGAAGCCAGCCCGATGTGGATCTGGCCAAAAGACAAATTACTCAATACTGTTAAAAATGTTCACGGTGAAGAGTTAATAACCACAGCAATGAAAAATAATAAAGGTGTTATTCTCGCCCTACCGCATTTAGGTAACTGGGAATTATTAGGTTTATATGTTTCAAATAAATACCCAACCACCAGCATGTATCAAAAACCTAAAATGCAGCAACTCGATGCTATTGTAAAACATGGGCGCGAACGACTCGGCGCAAAACTTGTTCCCGCTGATAATAAAGGTGTACGTGCCATGTTAAAAGCGCTAAAAAATAACGAGTGCGTTTGCATATTACCCGATCAGGAACCCACAACCGGCACAGGCATCTTTGCCCCCTTCTTTGACTTACAAGCGTACAGCATGACTCTGGTTTCACGCTTAGCGAAAAAAACAAACGCTGAAGTAATCGTTGCCTACAGCAAACGACTAACAAATGGTCGGGGTTGTGAAATTATTTTTACTGCATTAGCTGAAATGGAAGAAAAATTAAAACTTGATTCACTGGATGATTCCGTACTTTATTTAAATCAAGAAATGGAAAAAACGATCAGAGCTGTACCTGAACAATATCAGTGGGGTTACAAACGTTTTCGAACTCAACCTGTGGATGAAACCGGAAAGCCGGTTAACGATTACTATAATAACTAATAATCAAAAAAACTTCTAATAGTCAGAAACAATGATTAAATAATGGTAGGAAATCATAAAAGTCCCATCACTGTGAATGGGACCTTTTTTTAGCCTTAATAATTATTAGAAATTATATAATACACCCACTGCAAACATATTTAGATCAGCGTCACTGACAGTGTATGAATCATAATCTACAGTTAATGAATATTTATTATTGAAATTATATTTATAGCCAACTCCATAAAATGGATCTGTACCATCATCCGATGCAGTAGATGATGCTACGGATGCACCAGATACCGAAGCAGTAACATCCCATTTCATAATCCCAATACGCCCAGAAACTGATGACTTGTCACTAAATGCGAAAGTAAACTTTGCATTTGCGCCTATTCCGGTTTCCTCAGTTATAATCCTTGCATTATTCGTAGTAAAAACATATGTTGAACCATCAAGATCAAAGTTATCACCAGTATTACCTGTTAGGGAAACTTCACCAAAATCAGTATAAAATCCTTCGACAGAAATAGTTTTATCTATCTTTTTCCCAACATAAATTTTGAACCCACTATCATCTTCATCTAACCGCGCAGTACCAGTTGTGTTAGAAACACCAGTATCCACTGTTGATGTTCCAAGAGATATACCAGAATACCAATTATTATCTGCTGCGTTTGCATATACACTGCTCACAACCCCTACAACAGCTATAATGGTTACTGATATTTTTTTGAGATTATTCATTGTTAATTCCTTCTATTATTAAAGACTAAGTTTTATTTATGAAGATCATCCTTGGGGTAAGGGGATGGATATAGCTATTACAGAGTTACACATCACCTAAAATTTTTCAAGCTATATGTAATTTATAACCTGTCATAACCACCAAATAAATACACTCTATAATACATAGAGGTGGAGAATTTTAATGCACTGCTTTTAATAACAAACTGATATAATAAAATAAACTTATTTAATGAAAACTATGCTCTTCAGCGGGGAATTCTAAATTTTTCACGGCCTTGACGTAAGCTTCAATAGCGGAAGTGATTGATTTACCCTCACCTAACACGGTTAAAAAATCTTTACTGAATTTTGGACGTTTGCCTGGCGTAATGCCTAGCAAGTCATACAACACCAAAACCTGCGCATTACAATCAACACCGGCACCAATACCAATAGTGATCACATCTACTTCTTGCGTTAAACGTTTTGCCAGTTGTTGAGGAATACATTCAAGCACAATCATTTCAACACCAACTTTAGATAAAGCATTAGCATCTTCTATCATTTTATCAGCAGCGGTTTGTTCTCGGCCCTGAACCTTATAACCACCCAGCTCTTCAACTGATTGGGGTAATAAACCTAGATGGCCACATACCGGGATATTGTGATGAATAAGGTGTTCAGCAATGGCAATAAATTTTCCACCGCCTTCAAGCTTCACCATGTCCGCACCAGATTGCATTAGACGTTGACTATTTTCTAGTGCGTCTTCTTTATTAAGGTAAGAATGATAAGGTAAGTCTGCGATCAATAATGCACGTTCACGCGCCCTTGCAACCATTGTGGTGTGATAAACCATATCGTCTACGGTGACGGGCACTGTTGAGTCATGTCCTTGCACGACCATGCCAAGAGAATCACCGACAAGAATCACTTCAACACCGGCTTGTTCTATGTTCTTTGTGAAACTTGCATCATAAGCGGTCAACACGGTAATTTTTTCATTACGCTGTTTGAGTTCTTGTAAATATTTGGTGGTAATTAAAGTCATAATAAGTATTTTTAAATAGAAATTGATGCGGGATTAAAATAGTGCCGGCCGCTTTTCACTTTTCGAATTTGTTCTAATAACAAAGTATAATCGCTTTCATTATTTGCGAGGTCTAATTCTTCTGCATTAACAATTAATATTGGTGATTGATTATAGTCATGAAAAAATCGAGCATAGCTATCATTCAGTCGGTGTAAATAATCCGTCGTCATATTTTTTTCATAACCACGGCCACGACGTGTGATACGTTTTTTCAGTACCTCGACAGGTGCCTGCAAATAAATCACCAGATCTGGACGTGGAACATCAATCGTTAAATGCTGATAAACCTGTTGATATAGCTTAAATTCATCTTCGTTTAAGGTGAGTTCGGCAAACAAACGATCTTTTTCCATGATGAAGTCTGCAACATGTACAGGGCGAAACATATCGGCCTGTTTTAAATCCTGCATTTGTTGTGCGCGCTGAAATAAAAAGAAAAGCTGTGTTTGGAATGCAACATTTTTCTGGTTATCATAAAACCCATTTAAAAATGGATTATCATCAGCACCTTCAAGTAACAACTCGGTATTAAACGACGCCGCTAATAATTTTGCCAGCGTGGTTTTACCGACACCAACCGGGCCTTCAACAACTATAAATCGAGGTTTATCACTCATGTATCTAACCGTTGTAATCCATCTATTGAACACGAAGCCAATAATTCTTTCATTGTGCCCATGTTCGGTATTTTAAAATCACCATTAATCAATTCACTTAATGGGTATAGCACAAAATTTCGTTCTTTCATTCCATAATGAGGCACTGTCAAACGCTCTGTATTTATCACGTCATCACCGTATAACAAAATATCTAAATCCAGTGTACGCGCACCCCAGCGTTGTTGCCGTACACGTCCTTGTTCGTTTTCAATATTTTGTAACGTATCAAGTAATTGCTCTGCACTTAAGTTTGTTTTTATTTCAGCAACCGCATTAATATAATCAGGTTGATCTTGTGGCCCCATTGGTAAACTACGGTAAAAATGAGACACCTTAATGAGCTGACTATCGTTTATTTTTTTTAAAGCAGTAAGTGCTTTTTTTAACTGTGCTAACGGCTCACTTAAATTACTGCCTAAACCAATAAAGACCTTATCCATACTTTATTGACTTTGTTTCTTTTTTGTTTTCTTTTTTCGGCTTTTTTTCGAAACATTTTTACACATCAACAGCTGTTCTTCTTCGTCTACCTTTTGAATTCTTGTCCACCAGTCACACAGCTCTTTTAATTGTGTTTCACCCGACTGCTCGCGTAATAATAAAAAGTCATAAGATGCTCTAAAACGAGGTGCAGGTAATAACTTCAAGGGCCGTTTACCTTTACGCGAAGTCAGGCGTGCTTGCATAGTCCAAATTTCCCGCATGGGGATGCCAAACCGTTTTGGAATAAGAATTTGTTTTAATTGTTTTTCTAAAACTTCTTGCCCGGCAATTTGATAAACTTGCAGTAAAGATAAATCCTCTTGCTTTAACTTTTCGCTTTCATATCTGACTGCAGGCCATAATAATGCAGCATATAAAAATGCTGGGGCAATGGGTTTTTTCTGTTGAATACGTAAATCCGTATTGATTAATGCCTGGGTAACAAAACGATCACCCGCCTCATCCAGATGTGCCGCTGTTTGCGCGAATAAATGTTTTAATAAATTATATTCTTTTAATAACTCATAAGATGCCTGTGCATGTCCATGTAAAAATAATTTTAACACTTCTTCAAACAAACGGGCGACGGGCACGCCATCGAGTAAATGAATATTTTTCTTAATCCCTTGCGACAAAGAACCTTCAATGCTGAACCCTAGTTTTGCTGCAAAACGGACTGCGCGTAGCATACGAACGGGATCTTCCTGCAAGCGTTCATCGACATTGCCAATCATACGAATGGTTTTATTCTCAATGTCTTTTAAGCCATCCGTGTAATCAACAATTGAAAAATCATAAATATTGTAATACAGCGCATTAATGGTGAAATCACGTCGCCATGCATCGTCTTCCAATGTGCCATACACATTGTCGCGCGTGATCATGCCATCTTTTGTTACCCCTTCACCACCTTCTTGATCATGTGAGGCCCGAAAAGTGGCAACTTCTATAATTTCCCGGCCAAAGTGAACATGGGCTAAACGGAAACGGCGACCAATTAAACGGCAATTTCCAAACAACTTACGCACTTGTTCGGGGGTGGCATTAGTGGCGACATCAAAATCTTTTGGGTGCATGCCGAGCAATAAATCACGCACGCCTCCACCTACCAAATAACCGGCATATTTTGCTTTTTTCAGGCGATATAGCACCTTCAAGGCATGCTCACTCATGTCTTTACGTGAAAGAGGATGCTCATTTCGAGAAATAATGCTTGCTGTCGTGTTGGCAACACCCTTTTTCTTTTTCCGTTTGCCGGTAACGCGCTGCCAAAATTTGGATAGTTTCATAAATTGCCTATATTGTATGGACAATGATATTACGGGCATCATTCACACATTACAATAGTGAGAAATATCAAATAGATAACTAAAGATTTAAGCTCACATGACGATAACTCTCCTAATAATGGTTTCCCCTCACCATACACCAATAAATACGAAATTTTTGGAGTTTTATTATGAAAAAAAACCTGATTCTGAGCATTGTTATTAGTCTATTTTCACTGCAAACCTTTGCCGCCTCATTTGGCGTATTTGATCCTCGGTCACTGGCTATGGGGGGAACCGGGGTTGCTTCGGGTGATGCTTCAAATGCCAGCTATTACAACCCTGCCCTACTTTCGCTCACCCATGAGGATGACGATTTCAGTCTCGTGATTCCGACCGTTACCGTAGGATATTCTGATCCCAAAGATTTGGAAGATGCCCTGGACACGTATGATAAAGCTAATTATGAAACAGCCTTGGACAACGCCATTACAAGCTACAATGCCTCAACCACAGCGGCGGAATTGATCACCAACTCTGCCAATGTCGCCACAGCTGCTCAAAACATAAAAAATGGTGTAAACACTCTTGCCAACAAGGCCCTGGTGATAAATGCGAATGCCGGTGTTTTACTCGCCATACCAAGTAAATTTATTGCTGTTTCTGTTTATACGGCTGGACGTGCTGTTGGCGGAATTAACCTCAACGTCACCTCAGCAGACAATACCTTATTACAAGACTACATCGACACCCTTTCATGTATTGGAAACTTAAGTGCATCTGCCTCTGTAGCAGACGTTGTTGCCTGTGACTCAGGTACAACGGACGTTATAAATAACTCAACCGGAAAATTCAATAATACCAACACTGCCAATACACTGACATCAACAGTGCAAATTCGCGGAGCAATCATTACTGAGGTTGGTATATCACTCGCACACAAATTTAAAAGCTTAAATGATATAGCGCTGGGTATCACGCCAAAATCTTTAAATATAAATACCTTTGACTCAGCGTTAGGTGTCGAAACCGGTAATACAGATATTGATAAGGGTCGAAAAGATTATACCGATGTTAACTTTGATCTTGGTATGGCAATGAAGCTATCAGAAAAAGTAAAAGTTGGTCTTGTAGCTAAAAATTTAATCAGTAAAGACTATAAAACGATCCTTAACAATACTGTTAGTGTCGAGCCTCAATACCGCGCAGGCATTGCTTACCAAAATGACTGGGTATTACTTGCTGCGGATGCAGATTTAACAAAAAATAAAGGCTTTGGTTTTGAAAATGATACTCAAAATATCGCAGTGGGTGCAGAATTCGACCTATACGATACCTTTCAATTTCGTGCAGGTTATAGTCATAACCTGAAGAATAAAACAGAGGCGGATGATGGATCGCCTTCCGTTGGTATTGGTCTGTCACCTTTTGGTATTCACCTTGATTTGGCTGTTGCAACAAACAGTGCAGGACTCCAGGCCGGTTTACAATTGGGCTTTAAATTCTAAACTTTGCTGTATAAATAAAAAGGGTGAGTTTAATAACTCGCCTTTTTTATGCTTAAAAATAAATTCCTTTCAATTTATATATTCTTATCCACTTGGTTAAAAATAAGTTTTTATAATATGGTCTGATATTTGCAGTAATAATTAGAACATGAATATAAAATTTAATTTTTAAGATAAAGGGATTTAACTATGACTGGAAAGCTTATTTTGAGCCTTCTCTTTAGTCTATTCTCCACTACACTGTTCGCTTTACCCTTCGGCAGCTTTGATGCCCGCTCTCTTGCCATGGGAGGAACAGGGGTTGCCGCCGGTGACCCATCAAGTGCGAGCCATTATAATCCTGCACTGCTTGCCAGCACATTTAATAATAATGATTTTAGTCTTATTATTCCCACATTTACTTTTGGGCCTTTAGATCTTGTTGACCTAAAAGATACTGTAGAAGATTTTGATAACACAGATTATCCAACAGCACTCGATACCGCTGTCACTAATTTTAACAACGCCAGTACTACAGAGGAGATTTCAACCTCAGCAACAGGCATTGCAACAGCATCACAAAATCTTTTAAATAGCTTAATTGATTTAGCAGATGCAGCATCAATAACAATACAAGCAAACCTAGCCATTTTATTCGCAGTACCAAACCAAACCTTGGGGGTTTCAGCCTATACATCAGCCAGAATCATCGGTGGAACAGATATTGACTTTACCGCTGACGATACTGCAAAAATACAAAGCTATATCGATGTCTTATCTTGTCTAGGAAAAGTCGATCCAAGCTTGTCCTCAGGAACGGCAACAGAACAAGCTCAATACGCTTCTGATGTCGCGACCTGTTATGCAATTAGCCCCGGTGTTATTGATAGCTCAACGGGTGATTTTACCAATACAGATGTCTCAAACTCATTAACATCAAGCGTAAAAGCACGAGGTGCCTTTGTTCAGGAAACAGGACTTTCTTTGGCGCACACCTTCCCTTCTCTCTATTATGCTTCTTTGGGTATTACTCCTAAAGAGGTACACGTTGAAACTTTTGACACATCCGTCAGCATTAACTCAGCAAGTGTATCAACCAAAAATAGTCGAAAAAAATATTCAAACTTTAACTTCGATTTTGGTGCAGTCATTCCCTTTTCCAACAACTTTAAGGTGGCTGCAGTTATAAAAAACATTATCAGTAAAAATTATGAAACCGTACTCGGTAATACCATAAGTATTAAACCACAAGTGCGTGTTGGTGCGGCATTCCAAAATGAATGGTTTGTAATAACAACTGACTTTGACTTAACCCGAAATAAAAGTGTTGCCTTTGAAAAAGACACGCAATACGCTGCTATAGGCGCAGAATTTGATTTATATGACGTAATGCAACTACGCTTAGGCTATCGAAATAACAGAGTGTCACCTGATAAAGTTTCTTCTATCGGCCTTGGTTTTTCATCCTTTGTCAAAACAGACCTTGCCATCGCCTCGGGTAAAAACGGCTATGAAATAGGACTGCAGTTTGGATTTTCGTTTTAAAATAAAAAACGCATTGATACTTTTAATTAAACCAGAGGCCGTCTAAAAATATAAAAACAATAACTCACTTCAATATTAAGCAATATCATTCATCAAGGAAGTCCTTGATGCTTCTGCTATTGGGTTAACCAACTGCTCAAAACCTGTATAGTCAATTCCCATGGCAATATCTTTGTTTTCTTTTACTGCCTGAGCCATATCATTTGTTAATTCAAAACGCATAAAATGCACTGCAGATGTTTTTTCATCGGTACTACGTTCCATATCTTCATTGGCAACTGCGTAAACTTTTTCAAAACCTTCTACTTGTACCCAGACCTTATCTTCTACACCACCCAAGGTTGCTAATACTTTTGCACGTTCTTCTGGGTCGCCATATTCAATCATAAATGTGGCCTTCCAGTTGCAGCCATCGGGTATTAACGGATTATAAGCACCTAATTCTTCATTAATTCCTTCTGCATCAAAGATTTTTTCTATACGAAGCATCTCCTGAATTTGATAACGAATGGTTTTTTCATTTTCAAAATATAAGGTTGCATGCTCACCTAAAGCAATTGCCCGAGGTTTTTTAAGTTCTAAGACTTCTTTTCGAAACTCAGCACGTTTTTCTGAGTATTCTTCTAAAGACATTAAGTCTTCACGTTTTAATTTTGTCATTTTTCTAAACCTGTTTAAATTTACTACAGACCATACGCCTGACGTAATAACGTCATCGGGTGTTTTGCTTGAGAGTCATCATCTAGATTGTTTTCAATATGGTGCCCTGCCATCATGCAATCACTCGTATAGTGATCTGGCTCTGCTTGTTTTACTTTATTTACAACAGGTCGACAGATCTTGTTTGCAACTGCGTTAAACTCTTTCTTTACCGCGTAAGTTCCATCATGTCCTGAGCAGCGTTCAATTGGTAATACTTCAGTACTTGGGATTAAATTCAAAACATCTCGTGTTTTCATTCCAATGTTTTGTACACGCAAATGACAGGCAACGTGATAGGAAATTTTGCCGAGAGCATTTGGAAATTCAGTTTTTAATTTGTTTTCTTTATGCCGCAACATTAAATATTCAAATGGATCATAAAAAGCTTCTTTGACTTTTTGCACATCTTTATCATCAGGAAACATTAAGGGTAATTCTTGTTTGAACATCAAGACACAAGAAGGCACTGATGCCATTAAGTCATACCCTTCATCAACCAGTTTTGCTAACATCGGAATATTAACGTCTTTTGCTCTTTCTACCGACTCTAAATCACCGAGTTCAAGCTTAGGCATACCACAACACTGTTCTTTTTCAACTAAGGTAACGGGTAAACCGTTGTGCTCGAGTACAGAAACAAGATCTTCATTCATACCTGGTTCATTACGATTGCCGTAACAGGTTGCAAATAACGCAACTTTTCCGTTCGTTAATTCACCGGCATCAACTGAAATATTTTTACTACTATCAAAACGTTTTCGGAATGTACTACTTTCATACCTGGGCAACTTTGCATTAGCCGAAACACCTAAAGTACTTTCCATTAATTTACGTGCAGGTTTAATGCTATTAACAAAGTTTACTGTTTGCGCAACAACAGGCAAACCAACAATGCCGCCAACGGTATCTGTTGCAGATAACATTTTATTACGCATACTTGCGCCCTGCTCTTTAAATTGAACAGCCTTAGCGCGTAACATAACGTGAGGAAAATCCAAGTTCCATTCATGTGGGGGAATATACGGACACTTTGTCATATAACAAAGATCGCAGAGGTAACAATGATCCACGACCTTCCAATAATCTTCTTTATCAACTCCATCCATTTCCATGGTAGAGGATTCATCGACTAAATCAAATAATGTCGGAAATGAATTACATAAACTGACACAACGACGGCAACCATGACAAAGATCAAAAATACGTTCCATTTCCTGAAACAAGTTTTCTTTGTCGTAAAATTTTTCACTCTTCCAATCTAAAGGATGACGAGTAGGTGCTTCAAGTGAGCCTTCGCGTGGAGCCATAGTATTTTCCTAAGATATTTACTTTTTTAAATAAATACGGGGTCAATATCGACCCCGTATTTAACTAAACTTTCACGAATAGTGAGAAATCAGATTACAAGGCATAAACCAACATAAAAGCGAAGTGTACGATGAGTACATGAGCATTTTAAATTGGTTTTTCGTCGTACCCCACATTAAATATTAATGAAGGGTAAACGCCGTAATCTGGCTTCGCAGCGTTCGTGATTACGCGTCTAGATTATCCAATGCTTTTTGGAAACGGTTCGCATGTGAACGTTCCGCTTTCGCTAAAGTTTCAAACCAATCAGCAATTTCATCGAAGCCTTCTTCACGAGCAGTCTTCGCCATTCCTGGGTACATATCAGTGTACTCATGTGTTTCGCCTGCGATGGCTGCTTTTAAATTGTCAGAAGTTGAACCAATTGGTAAGCCTGTTGCTGGATCGCCACTTTCCTCTAAATATTCTAAGTGTCCATGTGCATGGCCAGTTTCGCCTTCTGCAGTTGAACGGAATACGGTTGATACATCGTTATAGCCTTCTACATCCGCTTTTGCTGCGAAATAGAGGTAACGGCGGTTTGCTTGAGACTCACCTGCAAATGCATCTTTGAGGCTTTGCTCTGTTTTACTTCCTTTTAAAGCCATGATTTTTTCTCCTAGCTGTTAAAGTAATCGTTATAATTTATAGCATTTAGACTTATTCTAAAGTTAAATAAAAATAGCGGAACCCACCCAAACTGTCAACATAAAAACTGATTTTCGTCATAATATTGGTAATTGACGGGATATACTGAGTAAGCTAACTTAGCCGCGCATTTACCTATATAAAAATAGCAGGGAACAAATTTTGAGCAAGAAAAAAACCAGTAAAAAATCGACTAAGAAAACTGAAACGCTTGATTTTGAAGCTTCAATGCTTGAATTGGAGTCGTTAGTTGAGCGTATGGAACATGGCGAGCAATCTCTCGAAGACTCACTCAAAGATTTTGAACGCGGTATTGCTCTGACTCGAGGCTGCCAAAAGTCATTACAGGAAACTGAACAAAAAATTCAGCAGCTCATTGAAAAAAATGGCCAGGACGAATTGGTGGACTTTGACGAAGAATGAGTCGGAAAATACTATAGCTGACGGAAGTATGAGCCAAAAAAATAAAATAACTCAAAAAATGAATCGAAAAAGCAATAAACATAAAAAATGAACGAACAAAATACTGAAAAACAAATTGAGCAATGGCGCCAACGCTCAGAAACCGGCCTGGATAAATGGCTGCCTTCGGAAAAAATTAACCCGGCTCAATTGCATAAAGCCATGCGCTACTCCGTACTCAACGGCGGTAAACGTATCCGCCCAATTTTAGTATATGCAGCAGGCTTCGCTGTGGCTGCCGATGAAGTGGCTTTGGATGCCCCTGCCAGTGCTATCGAATTTATTCATGCGTACTCCTTAATCCATGACGATCTACCCGCTATGGATGATGATGATTTGCGCCGTGGCAAACCCACTTGCCACAAAGCCTTTAACGAGGCTCAAGCGATTCTCGCGGGTGATGCTTTACAGTCCCTTGCTTTCCACACCATCGCCCATGGCTTACCCAATAGTATTCCCGCTGAAAAGAAGCTTGATATTCTGGATGCGCTGGCCATCGCCAGTGGATCACGTGGTATGGCCGGTGGCCAGGCGATTGATCTTGCCTCAGTTGGAAAATCACTCAATATAGCTGAACTCGAAGATATGCACGTGCATAAAACCGGTGCCTTAATCCGTGCTAGCGTAAAAATGGGTGCGCTGTGCCAGCCTAAAATTACCAATGAGCAATTGAAAAAACTCGATCACTACGCTAAATGCATCGGCCTTGCCTTCCAAATTCAAGATGATATTTTAGATGTCACCAGTGACACCGAAACCCTTGGCAAAATGCAGGGCGCAGATATCGCCCTTAATAAACCCACCTACCCATCACTTTTAGGCCTGGATGGTGCCCGAGAAATGGCCGCAGAATTACACAAAGATGCTCATGATAGTTTAAATATATTTGGTGATAGAGCCGCGCCATTAAGCTGGCTAGCAGATTACATCGTTAAAAGAAATTATTAGCTCTTTCAAGCATAACTTATCCCTATATTACGTAAATCTGCTTGCATGTTGGCCTCGCTAAGCCCATGATCCACTCTAATTATGACTGAACAAAATACAAACTCTCTATTGCAAAACATTGATAATCCCTCGCAAATGAAGGGCTTATCCATTGCCGAATTGAGCCAATTGGCCGATGAATTGCGCGAGTTTATTATTCAGTCAGTGAGCCAGTCTGGCGGCCATCTTTCATCCGGCTTGGGCACGGTTGAGCTCACTGTGGCTTTACACCATGTTTTTAATACCCCTGATGATCGCATCGTTTGGGATGTGGGCCATCAAAGCTATCCGCACAAGGTTCTTACTAAACGCCGCGATCAAATGTCAACCATCCGTACAAAAGATGGCCTCAGTGGTTTCCCTCGACGTGAAGAAAGTGCCTACGATACCTTTGGCGTGGGCCATTCAAGTACATCTATTGGTGCCGCTTTGGGAATGGCGATTGCTGCAAAACATCAAAATATTGACCGACGCGCTGTTGCCGTTATCGGTGATGGTGCACTCACCGCAGGCATGGCCTTTGAAGCCTTGAACCACGCCGGTGACCTGGACGCGAATTTACTCGTCATTCTAAATGACAACGATATGTCCATTTCGCCAAATGTGGGCGGCATGTCGAATTACCTTGCGAAAATCCTCTCTGGAAAAATGTATTCCAGCATGCGTGAGAGCAGTAAAAAGGTACTCGGTAAAATGCCTTCTGTTTGGGAGCTCGCACGTCGTGCTGAAGAACACGTGAAAGGCATGGTCGTCCCCGGTACTTTATTTGAAGAGCTTGGCTTCAACTATATTGGTCCTATTGATGGCCATGATGTAGATACCTTGGTGAAAACGCTCAGTAATTTACGCAATCTTTCTGGCCCACAATTTCTGCATATTGTGACTAAAAAAGGCAAAGGCTATACGCCAGCTGAAGAAAATCCTATTGTTTATCACGGCGTCAATAAATTCGATCCCGAGATAGGTATCATTAAAAAGCCAGCAAAGAGTGGGAGTGGCCCGACCTACACTCAGGTATTTGGTTCATGGTTGTGTGACATGGCAAAAGCCGATGACAAACTCGTCGCGATAACCCCTGCCATGCGTGAAGGTTCGGGCTTAGTTGAGTTTTCAGAACAATTTCCAGAACGCTATTTTGATGTGGGGATTGCCGAGCAGCATGCGGTCACCGTTGCCGCCGGTATGGCATGTGATGGCTTGAAACCCGTTGTTGCCATCTACTCGACTTTTTTACAACGTGCTTACGATCAACTCATCCATGACGTTGCGCTACAAAACTTGCCTGTCCTATTTGCGATAGATCGTGCTGGCGTCGTTGGTCCAGATGGCGCAACTCATGCGGGTAGCTTTGATATCAGCTATTTGCGCTGTATTCCCAATATGACCATCATGGCACCGAGTGATGAAAATGAATGCCGGCAAATGTTGAGTACCGGCTTCCAGCTCAATAGCCCATCGACAGTTCGTTATCCACGTGGCTCAGGCCCGAATGTGGAAATCAATCCCGAATTAGATACCCTACCTATTGGCAAAGGAGAGGTTTGCCGTAAAGGAAAAAGTACAGCCCTTTTATCGTTTGGTAGTGTTTTGGCTGAAGGCCGCGAAGTCGCTGAAAAACTCGATGCAACGCTGGTCAATATGCGTTTTGTTAAACCACTCGATGAAGACTTATTACTTAAAGTTGCCAGCGAACACGACGTTATTATTACCCTTGAAGATAACGCGGTTATGGGCGGAGCTGGCAGTGCTGTTAATGAATATTTACTCAAGCAACAATATCAAAACCGTATCCTGAATCTTGGTTTGCCCGATATATTTATGGAACATGCAAGCCGCGAACAGCTTCTCGATGATGCAGGATTATCCACTTCTGGTATACTGCGCGCCGTTGAAGACTTTCTGGATACAGAAGAACTTGCAAAACATGCCACACTCGCTTAAATTCCCAACCTGATTACTCAAGTATTATGACAAAACGATATACAATGAAAATCCTTTTGGATTTTGCCGCTGCTCACCTCCTTCGCGACTATGAAGGTGTATGCAACCGCCTACACGGCCATAACTGGAAAGTGGAGGTGCAAGTTACCGCAACGACACTCGATAACGTCGGCATGGGCATGGATTTTAAAGTCATTAAAGATGCAGCCAGAGAGCTTATCGGAACACTAGATCATCGTAATTTAAACGATATCCCGCCTTTCGATAAGATCAATCCAACTGCAGAAAATATCTCAGAATATTTATATAACGAGTTGTCAAAAGTATTAAATATCGATGGTGTTAAAGTAAGCACGGTGACCTTATGGGAAACTGACAGAGCTTGCGTCACATATTCGGAAGACTAACTCGCAATAGTTAAAATTGGAAACATAAAAAAATGAGCCAAGACAATAAAGCACCAATGGAAGACGTACAAAGTAGTAACGATACACGTCAAATTCCAATCAACAAAGTTGGAATTAAAGACATTCGTCATCCTGTTCGTGTTGCCGATCGTACGGGGCAAGAACAACATACCATTGCTAACTTTAATATGTATGTGAATTTACCGCATAATTTTAAAGGCACACACATGTCTCGCTTTGTGGAAATTTTAAACAACCATGAACGTGAAATCACCGTAAAATCATTTAAAGAAATGATGATTGAAATGACGGAACGGTTAGAAGCCGACTCAGGTCATGTTGAAATGAATTTCCCTTATTTCGTTAATAAAACAGCACCAGTTTCTAATGTGCAAAGTTTAATGGATTACGACGTCACTTTTATCGGCGACTTTGTTGATGGTGATAATCAGTTCACATTAAAAGTTTTAGTCCCTGTAACAAGTCTATGTCCTTGCTCTAAAAAAATATCGGACTACGGTGCTCATAATCAACGTTCACACGTTACTGTAACCGCAAAACTTAAAGACTTTATGTGGATTGAAGAAATCATTGATCTGGTCGAGCAAGAAGCATCTTGTGAACTATATGGTTTATTAAAACGTCCTGATGAAAAAGCGATTACAGAACGCGCCTATGATAATCCAAAATTTGTAGAAGACATGGTTAGAGATGTTGCTGCACGTTTAAACGCTGAAGATAGAATTACTTCTTATATTGCTGAGTCGGAAAACTTTGAATCAATTCATAACCACTCAGCTTATGCTTTGATTGAAAAAGATAAAGCTAAAGATTAACTACTTCATAATCTTTAATAAAAAAAGGCGCAGGTTATTAAATAACCTGCGCCTTTTTTATTTCCAAATTTATCGATGGATAATTTTATAGTTGGCACCAGTGTCCTGAGTCATATCTATTTTCACCCTCTTCTTTGACCAACCTCGCTCAAAATCATGCGCTTCAACAAAAATATTTTTTTTATTTTTTGGAATATCGAAACCGCTTAACGAACGAGTAAAAGGTTGTTCACTAACATGAGGATGGTAAAGAACACGGTTACCTAAAACATTGCCCTGTTCATCAACCAAGCGCCAGCCATCCGCATAATGCTTCCAACCCGTATCTGCATGGTTTAATGTAACATCAGCACGCCACGAACCCGAGTTATTAGTCAAAACAACATGAACAATGTCTATTTCACTTGCAAAAGTCGCTGTTGAAAATAACAGAGCAAAAACCATTAATAATTTCATAACCAAAACCATCCTTTGTAAAAGTTAATTAACAAAATAATAAATAAGTTGTAAGCCTATAAAGGCATAAACACCCGCGATCAAATCATCTAACATAATACCAAAGCCACCTCTGACTTTTTGATCTGCAAGATTAATTGGCCAGGGTTTCCATATATCAAATATGCGAAATAAAATAAAACCAATAACAATCCATATCAAACCCGGTGGTGCCAGCAACATGGTTAGCCAATAACCTAAAAACTCATCCCAAACAATTGCCGGATCATCATGCCCGCCTAATGCCTTTGATGTTTTGTCACATAATACGATGCCGATTAACGAACCTACGACTAAAACAATTATATAACCCCATAACGGAAGTGTTGCTAAAGGGATATAAAGAAGAACCGCAACTAAAGTACCCATGGTACCCGGCGCAAAAGAAGATAAACCACTACCTAAGCCTAAACTTAGAAGGTGAACTGGATGAAAAATAATATCACGAGGTTTATTCACAATTGAAACCATTATATTTTTTGTTAATTTTTAAAATGCTGATAACCCATTTCTCTGACATCAATAACCGCATTATCTTTAATACACCTTACCCCTAATGTTTCCTCTATTTCCCCAACACAGCTCACAGAAATATTTTTTTCTTTTACTATAGTTTCAAATTCGTTTTGTTTACCTAAAGGTATTGTAAAACAAAGCTCATAATCATCTCCGCCTGATAAAACCAAAGGAGTAATCAGCGCCTCATCGGTCAAATTCATATTGAACTCTTCTGATCTAGGTATACATTCAAAATTTATTCTGGCACCTACAGCACTTCTCTCTGTGATGTGACCAAGGTCAGCAAGCAAACCATCTGAAATATCAATACATGAACTTGCATAGTCTCTCAATAATAAACCCAGCTCAATTTTTGCAGCAGGCCTATTTAAACGAGATTTTAAATAACCAAGGCTCTCTTTTTGCAATAAACACTGATCTTGCCATCCCATTAATGCTAACGCAGCATCACCAAGCGTACCGGAAACATAAACCTTATCGGTTACTTTAGCATTATGGCGTGTTAATGATTTCCCAACTGGCACAAAACCATTAATCGTAATTGAAATAGTTAATGGCCCGTTCGTGGTATCTCCACCAACAAGCTGTACATTAAACTCTTTTGCCAGGCCTGATAGACTTTCACTAAAAGCTTTTAACCACGCCTCATCAGCATCAGGCAGACTAATAGCAAGCGTAAACCAAGCAGGCTCAGCGCCCATTGCCGCCATATCACTTAAATTAACAGCTAAAGCCTTGTAGGCAATATCTTGCGGAGATGTTTCTAAAGGAAAATGTACGCCGGCAACAAGGGTATCAACAGACTGTACTAACTCATGGTGTTTAGGAACTTTAAGAATAGCCGCATCGTCACCAATACCAAGAATGACATCAGCACGAGATTCTTTGGAGATAAAATATTGCCGGATGATATCGAATTCAGACGGCATAATTAAATATTACTTGCCTTTTTTAGCCGCAACTTCTAATTGACGTAATTTTTCAGCCAACTTATCCATGGTGCCATTTACAAAACGATAAGCTTCCTCGGCACCAAATGTTTTGGTTAGTTCGATAGATTCGTTAATAACAACACGATAAGGAATATCGATTCGGTTTTTTAATTCAAAACATCCCAAACGCAGAATGGCTTTTTCAACAATATCCACTTCATCAAAAGGTCGTTCTGACAAGGGCGCAATATCAGCGTCAAGCTCTTCAATCGAAGCGGTTACTCCTAATAATAATTCCTTAAAATAAGGGCGATCAAATTTTCGAGAATTATGTTCAATTAAAAACTGCTGCTCAATAGCAGCAGGTGCATTGCCCGATACCTGCCATTCATACAAAGCTTGAATGGCGTAACGACGAGCACGAGTACGATCACTGACTACTGACACAAATAACTCCGCTTAACCAATATTCTTTAACAAGTTAACCATCTCAATTGAAGATAACGCAGCTTCTTCGCCCTTATTACCTGCTTTCGTTCCTGCTCGCTCAATCGCTTGTTCAATGGTATCAACCGTTAATACACCAAAAGCAACAGGGATTTCATATTCCATCATGCTTGCAGCCATACCTTTAACAGCTTCACCCGCAACATATTCAAAATGAGGCGTACCACCACGAATAACGGCACCTAAGGTAATAATCGCATCGTATTTTTTGCTCGCAGCCATTTTTTTAACGGCTAATGGAATTTCAAAAGCACCGGGGACATAAACCACTTCCAAATCAGCTTCATTTGCACCGTGACGTTTTAGACAATCAAGGGCACCTTCTAAAAGATTTTCTACAACAAAACTATTCCAACGTGTGATCACGATGCCAAAGCGTGAACCTTTAACAACCATGTCGCCTTCAATTTTTTTAACATTATTCATATCATTTGTTCCTAACTAAAATTTTAAAATGTCTTCCATATAAATTTTATATTATTCTTTATCGTAAACGTATTCAGTTACTTCTAACCCGAATCCAGAAAGCGCATGTAATTTTTTTGGCGCACTCATTACCCGCATCTTACGCACACCTAAGTCTGTTAAAATTTGTGCTCCGATACCATACGTTCTTAAGTCATCTCGTTGTGATGCTTCTGCATGTTCTTCACCCTTATCATGCTTATCATAATGCTTAATCATATTTAAAAGCATGTTTGATTCTTCAGCAAGACGTAAAATAATAATAACGCCCTCGCCTTCATCTGAAACACGCTTCATCACATCACGTAATGGCCAACCACAATCTTCTCGCTTACTACCAAAAATATCACACATGCTATTTTCAACATGAACACGTACCATGGTTGGTTTTTCCGGTTCTGGATTGCCCTTTACCAAAGCCAAATGAACTTGACCATCAGTAACATTACGGTAAGCATGTAACTTAAAGTCACCTACTTCGGTTGGCATATCACAATCAGCGGCACGCTCAACAGATTTTTCATTTTGTAAGCGATATTCGATTAAATCTGCAATCGTACCTATTTTCAAACCATGCACTTTTGCGAAAACTTCAAGGTCAGGACGACGCGCCATGCTGCCATCTTCTTTTAAGATTTCAACAATAACAGATGCAGGTTCTCTGCCAGCAAGACGTGCAATATCACAACCTGCTTCGGTATGACCTGCTCGTGTTAAGACGCCACCAGGTTGCGCCATTAAAGGGAAAATATGTCCCGGCTGTACAATACTTTTTGCAGTCGCATCTTCTGCAACGGCGGCTTGAACAGTGACTGCACGATCGCCAGCTGATATGCCTGTTGTTACACCCTCTGCTGCTTCGATACTAACGGTAAAGTTGGTTGCAAAAAACTCATTATTATCTTCAACCATTAATGGCAACTTTAAACGTTCACAACGTTCTTTAGTTAAGGTCAAGCAAATTAAACCGCGACCATTTTTCGCCATGAAGTTGATATCTTCTGCTTTAACACAGTCTGCAGCAATAATCAGATCGCCTTCATTTTCACGATCTTCATCATCCATAAGGATAACCATTTTACCTGCAGCAATATCTTCTATAATTTCTTTTGTGCTATTGATAGCCATAATTTTTTCTTCTATTTAATTGCTACTTTATAAAACCATGTTCACTTAACATATCCATACTAATACCTGATGTTTTCACATCAGCAGCTTTATTACCCAGAATTAATCGTTCAAGGTAACGCGCAATAATATCAACTTCTAAGTTAACTTCTGTTCCAGCTTTAAATTGTCCCATTGTTGTTTCTTGTAATGTGTGCGGCACGATGTTTAATTCAAATACAGCACCTTTAACCGCATTAACCGTTAAACTTATACCATCTACACATACAGAACCTTTTTCGGCGATATACTTTGCCATCTCATCAGGCGCTTGAATATGAAAACGCACTGAGCGCCCATCATCATACCGCTCTACAACTTTACCAATACCATCAACATGGCCACTAACAAGATGACCACCTAAACGCGTTGAGGGTGTTATGGCCTTTTCAAGATTTGCTTTTGTGCCAACAGTTAACGATTTAAACGTCGTTACCGATAATGTCTCACCCGAAACATCAGCCCAAAATCCATCTCCAGGTAATTCAACCGCCGTTAAACAAACACCATTGACTGCAATACTGTCACCGAGTTGAACATCAGCTAAATCCAGTTTATTGGTTAATACACGAACACGTGCATCATCACCTTTTGCTTCAATCGCAGCAATTTCACCAATGGATTGTATAATTCCAGTAAACATTTTTAATGCATCTTCACTTTTGCTGTTATACGAATATCTTGTCCGACTAATCTTTGATCAGTTATATCAAGTTCAATTTTATCCTGCATGGTTTCTAATCCGGGTAACGCAAATAAACCTCGAGCATCATTTCCCATTAAAACTGGCGCCATATAAATAATTATTTCATCAATCAAACCGGCTTGTAACATCGCACCACTTAAGGTCGCACCCGTTTCAAGTAAAACATCATTAATTTCCATATCACTTAACTTTTGTAATACCGAAGCTAAATCAACGCTAGTATTACAGTATGGCATCATGTGAATGTCTGCACCGGCCTCTTTTAGTATTTGTGCAGTACCTTCATCCGCACTACAGGTCATCAAAACGGTTGGACCTGCTTCGTTTAACATTTTTGCATCAGTTGGCATACTTAAATTAGTATCAACCACAACCCGAAGTGGTTGGGTCTCAACACCCTCTAAACGAACTGTCATAGACGGGTCATCAGCAAGTACTGTTCCAACGCCTGTTAAAATAGCCGAACTCTTAGCACGTAATCGTTGTACATCTTCACGCGCTGCTGCTGAAGTTATCCACTTGCTTTCACCCGATGCCATTGCGGTTCTGCCATCTAAACTCATAGCTAATTTGCAACGTACATATGGTAAGCGCTTTTGCATGCGCTTTATAAAACCTAAATTTAATTCTTTTGCTTGCTCTTCTAACAAGCCGTGCTCTACACAAATACCCGCCGCTTCCAGCTGCTTTAAACCTTTACCTGCAACTTTCACATGCGGATCAATCATTGCCGCGACAACACGTTTTACTTTTGCTTGAATTAATGCTTCACTACACGGCGGCGTTTTACCATGGTGACAACACGGCTCTAAAGTAACATAAGCCGTAGCCCCAGCTGCATTTTTACCTGCTTGTTTTAGAGCATTAATTTCCGCGTGTGCTTCACCGGCTTTTTCATGCCAGCCTTCACCAACAATTTTATTATCTTTTACCAAGACACAACCCACACAGGGATTCGGCGCCGTGCTATAAATACCTTTTTTTGCCAACTGTAAAGCACGTGACATGAATTGATGATCAGTAGCCGTGAATGACACCTTTAGTCTTCCTCTGGCAATAATGACTTTTGATGTCGCTTCTCTTCGGGTGATGGACTTTGTTTGAGTTTTTCAATTTCTTCTTCAAACGCACTCACATCTTCAAAGCTTCTGTAAACAGAGGCAAAGCGAACATAAGCGACTTGATCTAAATCACGTAACTCATCCATAACAAAACTACCGACCTGATCAGCACCAACTTCGCGATCACCTGTTGCACGCATTCGCTTAGTGATATGCACAATCGCTTGTTCAATATCATCTGTACCAACAGGACGCTTTTCTAATGCACGCTGAATACCTAAACGAAGTTTATCTTCATTAAACGGTTCGCGCTGCCCACCTTGTTTAATAATATGCGGCATAACTAACTCAGCCGATTCAAAGGTAGTAAAACGCTCACCGCATGACTGACACTCGCGTCGACGCCTTACCATTGCACCTTCATTCGCTAATCTCGAATCAATAACTTTAGTATCATCAGTGCTGCAAAATGGGCAATGCATAAACTATTTGTAAACAGGATTCTTTTTGCAAATATCGAGTGCTTTAGCTTTTACTTCATTAATCACTTTTTCATCGCCAGTTGCATCAATAATGTCACACATCCAACCTGCTAAATCACTACAATCTTTTTCATCAAAACCCCGACTTGTCACAGCAGGTGTCCCAACACGAATACCACTTGTTACAAATGGAGACTGAGGATCATTCGGTACAGAATTCATGTTAATCGTAATATTTGCCTGACCCAACCAGGCATCAACCGCTTTACCCGTTAAACCCTTTGCAATGAAGCTAACTAAGAACAGGTGATCATCTGTTCCACCCGAAACAACTTCATAACCCCTTTCAATAAAGATATTCGCCATCGCTTTGGCATTTTTCACGACTTGTGTTTGATATTCTTTAAACTCAGGCTGAAGTGCTTCTTTAAACGCCACTGCTTTTGCCGCAATAACATGCATTAAAGGACCGCCCTGAGTACCCGGGAAAATCATTGAGTTTAATTTTTTCTCAATTTCTGGATTCGCTTTGGCTAAGATGATGCCACCACGAGGACCACGTAATGTTTTATGTGTTGTTGAAGTTGTGACATCGGCAATACCTACAGGACTTGGGTAAACACCCGCCGCAATCAAACCGGCAACATGTGCCATATCAACCATTAAGTATGCACCAACGCTATCTGCGATATCACGGAAGCGTTGCCAGTCAACCACGCGAGAATACGCAGAAAAACCTGCAATAATCATTTTTGGTTTATGTTCTTTTGCCAGGGCTTCAACTTGCTCATAATCAATCTCACCCGTTTCTTCGTTCAGACCGTACTGAATAGCATTAAACAGCTTACCTGAAAAACTCACTTTAGAGCCGTGGGTTAAATGACCACCGTGCGCAAGACTCATTCCCAGTACGGTGTCCCCTGCTTGTAGTAGTGCGAAATAGACCGCCGCATTGGCTTGTGAACCTGAATGTGGTTGTACATTGGCATAGTCCGCGCCAAATAATTCTTTTACCCGATCTATCGCTAGCTGTTCAGCGATATCAACATATTCACAACCACCGTAGTAGCGTTTGCCGGGATAACCCTCAGCATACTTATTGGTTAAACCTGAGCCTTGTGCTTCCATCACCCGTGGGCTGGCATAATTCTCTGATGCAATTAACTCGATGTGCTCTTCCTGACGAATTTCTTCATTTTTAATCGCTTGCGCTAATTCATCATCAAAACCTGCGATGGTCATGTCTTTATTGAACATGCTTATCCCCTAGATAATTTCTTTTAAAATCAATACGTTATTTAGCAAAACAATCTCTCTCGGCATATAGCCATAGATGATTTTATGCTCGTGAAAAAGGTCGGTAATACTAACCGATATCCAACAAAAATGCATTGCAAGTTGCTGATTCTAATTAGAAAAATTAAGCCTTAAAATTAAAAAACCCCGCCAAAAGGCAGGGTCTGAATATAACTTCGTCGCTTATGTGTTAATTATTCGTCCACATAATTTCCACCTACACCTATAGTTAAGGCTTCCTGAATCGCCGTTGGCGCACACATAATAGAAGCAAAACTGTTGCTGCCCATCATTGATAAGTCAGGGAAACTGATTGCGATACGAAACTCAGCCGGCAATGCATATACAACGCCTTTTGAAACAACAACTTCATAAGGGAGATGTCCGGTTGATTTTAGTTTCTTAAAATCAATTTTACTCATAATGTATTTATCACCGCTGCAATCGACATTATCGGGGCCCGACATGGCAACACCAATAACGGTTTCTTCTTTATCTGGCAAATCAATACGATAAACTTTCTTAACCCCACCCTTATTATTTCCAGCCAATGCGGCTTCAACTTTATCTAAGGCAATTTTCTGGTTACCGAAATCTGCGAGTTCTAAACGATCATCAAAATAAGGCATTAACCATTTGTAATGATAGTCACGCAATTCTTTTGCCATTACACCTTCATCTGGACCATACTCACCCAGGTCACCCAATGCGCTTTTTAACGCACTTGTCACAGCAGATAAATCATCCTTCATTCGGTAAGCGTGTGACATATAGGTTGGATTAGTAAAAGCGACTTGAACCTCATTTCCAGACTTTGTCACCGTAACGCGCTGTGCAGCACCAAACGCACCAAAATCTGAGTTAGATGCATTCGCTTTTAACGCAGCATTCGTCACAATTAAAATTGTTGCTGTGTCATAAGGCGAATATTCTCCCACGATATCAAAACTCGCTTTCGATAACTTAGCTTTTGTTTGTGCAACAACCGAGGCAACATCGCCTGATTTTTTTTCTGCTAAGATAAATGACTTAAGTGCTTTATCTGCCGCTACACCCGTGACAGCATAGAGCAAGCTTATCCCAACCAGTAAACTTTTAACTAACTTCATAGAATCATACCCTCGAATTATTTTTATTGAATATAAAGCAAATAAATAGTTAGACCATTAATTCTAGCCTGATAGTACGCGTTGAATGGAATCACCATAACCTGATAAATATGTTGTTGTTTTAATTATTATCACTCATCTCTCTTCCCTATAAAGAAGAGAAATAAGAGAACAGAACGCGGTTACCGTTTAAAATAGCAGGCTTACATAAATAATGTGATGTCTGAATCACCGGCAAATTCAAAGAACAATGCCGCACCGCCAAATTCAACACCGTCAACAAAATCTTTTGGATTCATATCAAATAAATCAACCGTCATTTGACATGCAATCATCCGTACTTCGGCTTCCTGACATAATTCACGTAACTCTTCCAAGCTGGCAACGCCTTTGGCTTTCATTTTGTTTTTCATCATCATGGTCATCATGCTTTGCATACCAGGAATCGCGGTTCCAATCACAGGGAACCATTTATCCATGGCCATCGGCATGGGCATGCCCGGATTACCTAACGGACTCACTTGCACATCCATTTTTTTCTTAAGGAGTTGCAGACCGTAAAATGTGAAGAAAATCTCGACTTCGTAGCCAAGCGCTGATGCAGTTGATGCGAGGATAAAAGGAGGATAGCCCCAGTCCAGTGTGCCTTTTGTGGCGATGATGGCTAATTTTTTTTCACTCATGGTCGACTCCTTAATCAATGATAATTTTAAAATAAATAATATCAGAGATATTGTATGCCTTTGTTCCAGAGTTCAGTGCGTTTAGGTACATAAAGAAGATTAATTGCTAACCAAGGTCTTTACGCACTTTCCCTTTTCCCTCACTGACGAGGTGTAGTGTGTGTTTACAGACTAAGTGAATTTTTCCTCGAGCCAACTGAATACAGCGTTTATGTTCAAAGTCTTTAAGAATGCGACTAATCATTTCACGAGTTGTACCCAGCTCATCGGCAACATCATTGTGAGTGACTTGAATAGGACGACCACAAGAGCGATCGAACTGCTCGTTCAACCAACAAGCCACTCTCAAATCAAGACGATCGAAAGCGAAACCGGCAATTAAATCGGCCATCACCGATAAACGCCCTGCTAAGGTTCGCAACACATAATTTCTAAAGCTACTCGATTCATCAAGACCTTTTTTAAATGCCGCACGAGAAATACTCAGCCCACGCACAGGCTTTTCTGAACGGGCAATAATGGGATACTGAATGCCATCAACCAGACTGTTGAGGTTATGAATACATAACTGGCCCGGTTCGACCCGATAAAGCGTCACCTCGCGGCCTTCACTCGATTCTTTAAAAACACGAATGCAACCTTCAACGATCAACATGAAATGTTCACAAACCATGCCTTCATGAAACAAAATGCTTTTTGGATCGAAGCTTATCGGCTTTGCAGATACCAACATCTCCCAACAAGCAGCATCAGCATTATCCGTTAAATCAGGATAATCTGATAATAAGCTTTTTAACTCAGAAAAATCTTTTTCCAAATAAGCTTGCTGAAAGGGGGCTGCAAGATTCATTTTTTCACTATTCTACAATTACGATTTTTAGATACTTAAACTTACCCTAAATACGCGATAAAAATAAACCCTAAAACTTAAAAAAAGCTGAGGTTTTTATTTTACGTTCAATACCAAAAACCACGCTACTACATAAACAGTGTGATATCTGAATCACCGGCAAATTCAAAGAACAATGCCGCACCACCAAATTCAACACCATCAACGAAGTCTTTTGGATTCAGATCAAATAAATCAACCGTCATTTGACATGCAATCATGCGAACTTCAGCTTCCTGGCATAAGTCACGTAACTCTTCCAGGCTGGCAACGCCTTTGGACTTCATTTTGTTTTTCATCATCATGGTCATCATGCTTTGCATGCCAGGGATCGCTGTCCCAATTACAGGAAACCATTTATCCATGGCCATCGGCATGGGCATGCCCGGGTTACCTAATGGGCTAACTTGCACATCCATTTTTCGTTTTAGGAGTTGCAGACCATAAAAAGTGAAGAAAATCTCGACTTCGTAGCCAAGTGCTGATGCGGTTGATGCGAGAATGAAAGGAGGATAACCCCAATCCAGTGTGCCTTTTGTGGCGATGATTGCTAATTTTTTTTCAGCCATGATATTCACCTCATGAAATTGTAAGGATCCATCCTGTGTCTTACTGGGAGTGTTTTTCTTGCTTTTCGTTCCCTTAAAAAGCAAAAAAGCCAGTTAAACTTTTGTTTAACTGGCTTTTTGTAAAAACTATTTTTAGTTTTTCTTCATTAAAAAGACGAATTTTCCGCCTTCTTCTTTTGATTCTTGTAGCTCATTGCCTGTTTGTTTAGCAAAAGCTTCAAAATCTTTAACTGCACCTGGGTCAGTTGCAATGATGTGCAGCACTTGTCCTGCGTCCATACCTGCTAATGCTTTTTTAGCACGTAAAATTGGAAGTGGGCAGTTTAAACCGCTTGCGTCGAGTTCTTGATCGAAATCAGCCATTGATCTCTCCTGAATTAATAAATGTTAA
>Ga0316207_10001203_pt1 | contig 33308 bp, 40 predicted proteins | sample 6weekpyrite_MG_FD_204943 | JGI IMG/M metagenome (GOLD analysis project Ga0316207, IMG submission 204943) | Microbial mat bacterial communities from mineral coupon in-situ incubated in ocean water Damariscotta River, Maine, United States -... | ecosystem: Environmental > Aquatic > Marine >...
CCGACTGAAAACACCTTGCCCTTGTAACGGGTACCCGCAACCGTTACAGACACGGCCTGGCCTGCGGCCAGTGATCCTGCAGTAGAGGCAGAGACCTCGCCACGAGCAAGATAACTATCAGCGCTTGCAACAGTGATTAAGGGTGTCACCTGGAGTTTATTCACAACTGCCTGGCCCGGCTCGGCCTGGCGTTCCAGCACAATCGCGTTCATCGGTGCGCGAACTACACTCTCGGCAAGATTATGTTTCGCATGAGTCAGTGCAGCCGTCGCGGTTGCCATGTCAGCCTGTGCAGAAACGAGGTCATTCTCGGCCAGTTGCAGATCACGATCAGAAAGCACGGTGCGATCATACAGCTCACGCGCACGTTCCCACTCACGCTCGGCTTCCTTGAGTTTGTACTGCGCATCTTTTTCTTGTGCCATGGCACGGGACAATGAAGCCCTGAACAAATTTTGATCAAGCACAAGCAACTGTTCACCGGCCTTGACCCGGTCACCGACCTGGACATTCACCTTTGCAACCGTACCGGAGACACCCGTGGTCAATTCAACCCGCTGTGACCATGCAACCTGTGCATCGATGTCTTCCGCCAAGGCAACGCTGGCTGGAAACAGGTTAACGAACAGGCTTAACAGTAATAATTTTTTCATTTTGTGTTATCCCCTTTTGTCACGGCAGCTGTCGCGTAGACAGTGCGTCCCGACAAGGCATCCAGCTTCGCCCAGTTATAGGCAATCGCAAATTCGGTTTCTTTCAAATAACGTTGTGCTTCGGAAATCTGCACCATGGCATCTCCGAGGTTGGTCTTCGCCTCAAGTTCATAGAGGGCACGACGTTGATCAAGGTAGAGTTCACTGTAGTTGAGTTGCGCGATGGCCTGGTCATGCTGGGCACGCAGGTTACTCAGCTCCAGCAATGTGTCGAGCATGGCCTGTTCTACCTGTGACTTTAACAGGGCCAATTTCGCGCGTGTCTCACGTACCTCTGCCTGCTGCAGGGCAATACGGGCCCTGGTCTTGCCACCACTTGAAAGCGGCACATTCAGGCGCAGACCGATGAGGTATTCATCACGTGAACCGACCTCACGGTTGTTCTCGCTCGCTTCAAACTCACCACTCAGGGTCGGGTTGTCATCGGCCTTGACAAGCTCAAGACGAGCGAGGCTTGCTTCAAGGTTGGCGCGCGCCACACGCAGGGCCGGGTTGTTATCAAACACGTCCTGCTTAACTTCATCAAACTCCGGCAACTTGCGTTTTAAAGAAGGCAGTTTTGGATCGCTAAGTGTTTCCGGTAACTGGCCGGGCTGATTCATTGCAGAGGCGAGCAGGCCGCGTTTACTGCGCTGCAGGGTGTCGCTGCGGTAACGCTTCAAACGAATCTTCTGGTAACGCTGTTCAAAGTCCAGCACCTCGACATCGGATACCTGGCCAAGCTCACGACGATCGCGGGCACGATCATAGGCGATAAAGGCAATGGCCATGTGTTCGTTATCACGCAGGTAGGCCAGGTCAGCGATAATGACATCGAAGTAACGACGTATGATATCCAGTCTGCGTTGGTTGCGCGCACTGGCCAGGCCGAGGTTTGCACTTTTTATAGCAGAGTCTGCAGCACGCCCGGCAGCATCACTGCGACCAAAGTCATACAGGTTCTTGCTCACGAACAGGCTGATACTGTTGTCGTTACGACTCTGGTCAGCAATATTGTCGTTCGGTTGAACGTTTCTCAGTCGAGCTTCGATTGACGCATTGATTCCCGTGAGGGCTTCAGCCTCAAGCTGTTCAGCCTCGGCACGATCGAGCGTAGCACGACTCTGCTCTATCTCGGGGTGATTACTTTCTGCACGCTGCAAAGCCGCTTCGAGTGTTATCGAATCGATCGGTTTTTCCTGCGCAACTACGCTCACAGGTAACAGGCATACGCAGGCAACGATGAGTAAAAGATTCGTGTTCAATGTTACCGATCCCCTCGGGATATGACTTTAGCGCTTATTTCGCTTTACGAAGTTCACGTTTGTACTTTGTGAACCGCATTTTCTTGTATGCGCCATCAGCAACAAATTGTCCGAGTTGCATAAATTCTTCAACCCCCGATGTCTTGCCAACAAAACGAACAATGCGCTCACCTTCAAGATCATAAAAAGCGATCACAGGGGTTGCACGCACACGGTTCAGTTTGAAGGCAAAATCCTTCATCGACATTTCACGTCCCTTGAAATCCGTGATCAGTACTGCACCCTCGATATCAATCACGAACGGTGCGAAGTGTTTCCGATAATATGCCTGTACTTCAGGCTGGTTCAGAACGGTGTTTTTCATGTAGTGGCAGAACGGGCATTCATCCAGTTCAAAGAACAGCATGACCGCCTTCTTGCCTTCTTCTTTGGCCGTTTCCAGCTCTTCAGTGAAATCACCAAATGTTGATTTGAAGAAAAACTCGTACGGGTCACGTGGTGCACTCGCCTGCAGTGTACCGATACTCAATAACAAAAAGCCGAACAATAATTTCTTAAATACGTTCATTTCAAAATTCCAGGTTCTTTCTCGGTCTATAGACTAACCCTGATAGCATTTTTCTACACTGTGCCAATGCACAGTATTCTAACAAACCGCCGTTTGTTTTTTCTCGCAGGCCTTGACCATGAAGTCCTCGATCATCTTGCCGGTCAACGGCCCGACATTACGTGCCAGTACCTGGCCCTCAGGTGAAACAATGTAGGTGGTCGGCATGGCCGGGATCGGGCCAATATTATATTCAGCGTATGGATCACTACTGCCCCTTAGAACCGGGTAGGAGATCAGGTACGACTCTGAGAAATCCGCCAGCTTGCTCAGCTCAAGATCTTCGGTATTAATACCCAGTACAACAGCATCTTTATCTTTGTGCTTATCATGAAATTCAACCAGGTCGGGGATCTCTTCCAGGCAGGGCGGGCACCAGCTGGCCCAGTAATTCACTACAACCCACTTGCCACGGTAATCGGATAATTTGTATGTCTTGCCATCTATACCCTTGATACTGAAATCAACGGGTGCATCTGCAAATGCCTGCTGCGATACCAAACCTGATACCAGGACTGCCAATAGCAACGGCAGTACACGTCTTGCCAATACCATACCTTCTCCCTCCTAGGTTTTACGAGGCACTAATTGTTTCGACATAAAATAACCCGCTCTGTTCCACATTTGTGCATCAAGGCTGAGTTCATTTACGTGTTGTGGGATAATGCCCATAACTTACAGGAAACAACCGCTTACGAGACCCGATATGCCCGATCATAGCAAGACACGCACCGAAAAAGACAGCCTTGGTGAACTCCAGGTCCCCGCAGATGCCTGGTATGGCATCCAGACCGCTCGCGCGATCGTAAATTTCCCCATCAGTGGACGCGCGCCGGATGTCGATTTTGTCCATGCCCACGTACGTATCAAGCGTGCTGCGGCGGTCGCCAATTGCCAGCCAGACTGGCTAGATAATGAGCAAAGTCAGGCAATTATAAAGGCCTGCGACCAGATCCTCGGTGGCCAGTACCTCGAGCAGTTCGTCGTTGACCGCTTCCAGGCCGGTGCCGGTACTAGCCATAACATGAACTCGAATGAGGTCATTGCCAACCTCGCAAATGTTGCCCTGGGCGGTAAAAAAGGCAGCTATGACCACGTTAACCCGAATGACCACGTCAATATGGGGCAAAGTACGAATGACACGATTCCAACTGCGATCCGTCTGACAGCGCTGGCAAAGCTGCCCAAATTACTCGCGGCCGTGCATGGCATGGCCGATGCCTTTGCCCGTCTTGGCCGGGAAGAAGCTGATACCGTGAAAAGTGCCCGGACCCACCTGCAGGATGCGGTGCCGACAACGCTTGGTCGTGAATTCAGCGCCTATGCCTGGACCTTACGCCGGGTGGCTGAACGCATCGATGCCTGTCGCGATCCACTCTGTGAAATCGGCCTTGGTGGCTCAGCAGCCGGCACCGGTTTAAATACCGCGCCCGGCTACATTGAAAATGTTGCCAAAGAACTCGCCAGCCTGACCGGTGAAGCGATTCGCCCGGCTGATGATCTCGCCGCGCAGATGCAGTCAATGCATGACGTGCAGGCATTGTCCGCCGCCATTCGCAGTCTGGCACTCGAGCTGACACGCATCAGTAATGATATGCGCCTGCTTGCCTCTGGCCCGCGTACCGGGCTCGGCGAAATCACCCTGCCTCCCGTACAACCCGGCTCCAGCATCATGCCCGGCAAGGTCAACCCGGTCATGTTCGAAATGCTCAACCAGGTCTGCTACCAGATCCTTGGACAGGACCATGCCATTGCCTTGATGACCCAGGGTGGTCAGCTTGAACTGAACGTCATGATGCCTGCGCTCGGCTCGGCGCTGTTTGATGCAATGGAGTGGTTACCCAATGCAATGAATGCTGCCACCGAACGCAACCTCGAAGGTCTGATCATCGACCGTGAGCGTTGTGCCGAGTTCCTGCACAGCAGCGTCGGCCTTGCCACTCTGCTCAATACCCACATCGGCTATGCCAAGGCTGCCGAGATCGCCAAAGAATCTGAAAAGACGGGTCGCCCGGTGCGTGACATTGTTGCCGACCAGGAACTCATGGATGTCGAGGCGTTTGATGCGATTGTGTTGAAGGCGGCGAGAGATGGGATTGTTGAGTAGTTTTGCCTCGAACCATCGGAGATGGTTGAGGTATGCATGATGATGCCGTAGGCATCTATGCGCCCAACCTGAAACAGCCTTTTAGCCAAATCGATGTTCTGAACCGCTTTATTAAGCGGCGGCCGCACCGCAGCGGGTACCTTTTCTTTGCGCACCCAAAGAAAAGGCACGAAAAGAAAGGGTGCCCAAATTCTCCGCCCTACGGGTGCTCTGTGCTTCTCGCCGAAACGGGCGCTGCGCAACTCGCGCTGTGCTCCGCACTAATCGCGCTCAAACATGTGCTCGCTATAATCCCGTTCCGCCTGCGATGCTCAACGGAGAATAATGGGTTTACCCCCCCCCCTTAAGACGCAGCCGAGATGCGCAGTGAAAACCAGTTTAAGTAAATCCCCTGTTCGAGCCACATTTCGTGAACGTAGTGAAGCGAAATGAGCGAGTTGGATTTACGCTGGTTTGAGCGAGCACCGAGGGAACCTGCGAAGCAGGCAAGTCTTGGGGTGTCTTTTCTTTTCGTCTATTTTCTTTGGACAAGCAAAGAAAATAGACCCGTCGTTTGGGCGCGGAAGCCCAATTAAAAAAATAACATTAAACAAAAAAAAGCCCCGCATAAGCGGGGCTTTCTCATAAAACTATTAAACTAAAACTTATTCGCCAAGGTATGCCTTGTCTGAATCTTCTGTCACACCAATTGCCCATGCACCACGAGTCTTGGCATGGTTAACGGCAGCAGCAACATCAGCAGCACTGGCACCCTGATCAATTTCCAGTTCCTGTCCCGGGTAAATCAGGTCAGCATCATTAATCTGGTGACGGTTTGTCTTGTAAATCAGTGGCCACTGGTAAGGGTTACCGTAAACGCTGTCCTGTGCAGAGATTGACCAGAGGTTATCACCGGCCGAAACTGTGTAGCTTGCGTTCTTCTTGCTCAGCAATTCACGCTCACTAAGTATCTTGGCATAACCGAGTTCACCCTGGATGCGTGCCTTGTTGGCCAGCTTGAGGGCTTTCGCTTCGTCACCGGCTTTCAGCGCTTTCTTGGCCTTCTTGATGAGCTTGCCAGTATCACGCCATTCGCCACCTACGCTGGCAGCCTTCTTACGCGCAGCTTCAGCAGCCGCGATTGCAAGCGCAGCAGCACTTGGGCCTTTCTTTTCCATTTTCTTCTCAGCCTTCGCTGCAGCAGGCTTGGCCTGTTGTTGTTCTTGCTGAGTGCTTGCACAACCTGCAGCGACAGTTACTGCAATTGCCATCATGCCGAGGTTTTTCAGAAACTTTGAGGTTTTCATTGTTTTATAGCTCCAAATGCCGAGATTTGCGGCGAAATATCATAATTCTTATAGAAATGGCCAAGGCCCACGATTAATCGTGTTATTTAAGGTAAAAACTAGCACCCGCTACGTCAACCTGTCAAGCAGGAATCTTGCTCAAGGTCTCGAATCCAGTACTTTTTTTCAGCCTTCAGCATTTGGCTTTGCGGGTATGAGCAAAGCACCAAAACTGGTCAAAATTCGTCCAATACAGCCAGCGGCCTGTTGCAAAATGTCCGCTTGTCACGAAACCGGCCCCCACTATAGGCGCTCCGCCCTGCAGCAGGTAAGATATGCGCTCTTGGGACAAGTCAAAATGAGCTAGATAACATGAAGATTTACCATAACCCACGCTGCAGCAAGTCACGCCAGACCCTCGAGATACTCAACGAGGCCGGTTCAGGGGCTGAGGTTGTTGAATATCTGAAGACGCCACCGAGTCGTGATGAGCTCGTTGCCCTGCTTGAGATGCTCGGCATGACACCGCGTGAACTCATGCGCAAGGGTGAAGCCGAGTATAAAGACAATGGTCTTGATAACCCTGAGCTTGATGATGACGCGCTCGTTGATGCGATGCTTGAATTCCCGAAACTCATCGAGCGCCCCATCGTGGTGAACAACGGTAAGGCCGTCATCGGCCGTCCACCCGTTAGCGTTAAAGATATTCTCTAGAGTGTAAAACTATGAGCACGATTCTAATCCTGTATTACAGTCGCCACGGCGCAACGGCCAAGATGGCGCGACGCATTGCGCGCGGTGTGGGAGAGATAGGGGGTATGGAGGCGCGCCTGCGTACCGTCCCTGCCGTATCAAGCGTGTGTGAAGCCGTTGAAGATTCGATCCCGGAATCAGGCGATCCGTATGTCACACTTGATGACCTGCGTGAATGTGCCGGTCTCGTGCTTGGTAGCCCAACCCGCTTTGGCAACATGGCCGCAGCGTTGAAATATTTTCTCGATTCTACCAGCCCACTCTGGTTAGAAGGTGCGCTGGTGGATAAACCGGCTGCCGTGTTTACATCAACCTCGAGCCTGCACGGCGGACAGGAAACAACTCTGTTATCAATGATGTTACCGCTCATGCATCACGGCATGCTGATCATGGGTCTGCCCTACCCTGATACGGATCTCCTCAACAGTACAACAGGTGGCACGCCATATGGACCGAGTCACCTTGCCGGCAGTGACAGCAAGCTGCCACTGAGTGAAGAAGAGGTCCGCCATTGCCAGCTGCTTGGTAAACGCATTGCACGGACTGCGCGCGCCCTGCAGGACAATGCCTGATTCATGAACAGTCGTTTTTATTACTGGCTAACACTTGTTGGCTATTTTGGTCTGCTTGGCCTGCTACTTGTCTGGAATACCTACCTGGTCAAGCCAACCATATTCCCGGTTAGTGTTGTGTTGCTGTTGTATGTCGGTCCGTTGCTCATACCACTACGTGGTTTGTTGCATGGCAAACTTTACACGCATGCCTGGGTACACTTTATGGCGCTATTTTATTTCTCGGTCGGTGTCATGATTGCAGCCGGCAATGCTGCCGAACGTGATTATGCAATTACTCAGATTATCTTCAGCATTTTGTTGTTTGTTGGCTCGATGATGTTTGTGCGAAAAAAGGCTCGAGAGAATAAACAACCGGCAGAGGAAAAAAATTAACAACAATTCCAGCCCCACTGAAGACTCAACACTAACCATGTGGATTCATCACTTTCGTTGAGGAAAACAAAGACATCTTCTGACAGGATTTACGAGATGAACATGATAGTGTGATCGTTATAAAAATATAAATCCTGTCAATCTTGTGAATCCTGTCTAACAATATCTAATACTGACCTGCCCCTGCTAACGTTCCGATGCCTGTACGACATAATGCTAAAAACTGCATGGACGTTTACAGGAAGTCTTTCACAAACGGGATCGTCAACCTGCGTTGTGCCGCGAGTGACTCGTGATCAAGCTTTTCAAGTAATTCAAACAGTGCATTCATATCGCGCGGGCTACGTTTTAGAATATAGGCGGCTACCTCGTCTGCGAGTTCCATTCCGCGCACATGTGCGCGCATCTGTAAGGCCGCGGCCAGCTGTGCGTCATCAAGTGACTGCAGGCGAAACGCAAGCCCCCAGCTCAGACGCGATTGCAAATCCGGCAGACTCAGCCCCAGTTCCTGCACATTCGCATTCGCTGCAATAATCATGTGCGAGCCGGCATCACGCACGCGGTTGAATAAATGAAACAGCGCGGTTTCCCATTGCGCATCACCGGCAATGGCATCGAGATCATCAATACAGACAATGTCCATGTGCTCGAGGCCTTCAAAGATTGCGGTCGACATCGTCATGCATTGCTGCAGCGGCAGGTAGACCGCCTGTAACTGGTTTGCTGACGCAGCATGACATACGGCCTGCAACAAGTGGCTCTTACCGCTACCGCTTATGCCATGCAGGTAGATAAATTGCTCGCCACTTTGCACAGCGCATTGTTCACACTGTTCTACTGCCTGGGCATTGTCCGCACGGAAGTAATTCGAAAAGGTCGCCGCATCACGCAGACCAATATGCAAGGGAAGTTGTATTGCCATTTCAGGATACTTTTGCCGCCTCAGCAGCCATCGCCACACTCACCGTTGGCCGGCTCAGTTGCACCGTACAATTCACTGTTTCGATACTGTGCATGAGCGTAGCGCAATACAACCATGACAACGGCAGCTGCCGGCAAGGCAAGCAGAATACCGAAGAAGCCGAACAGCTGGCCAAACGCTGCAATCGCGAAGATCACCGCAACAGGGTGCAGGCCAATCCGATCACCCACCAGGTACGGTGTTAAAAGGAAACTCTCGACAAGCTGACCGATACCAAACACAACCGCGACCGGCCACAGGTCAGTCACACTGTCGAACTGGAACAGCCCGGCGATACCCGCCAGGACAAGGCCGATGATCACACCAAGGTACGGCACAAAGCTGAGCAGGCCTGCGATCATGCCAATCAACAGTGCATAGTTCAGCCCGGTGATCCACAGCCCTACTGAATAGATAAGCCCAAGCCCGAGCATCACGAGCAACTGGCCACGCATGAAGGCACCCAGCACTTCATCCGCATCACGTGACAGCTGGCTGATCAGCGGCTCGATGTGACGTGGTAACAATTCACGTACACGCGCAACCAGTACATCCCAGTCACGTAACAGGTAGAACGTCAGGACCGGCACGAGTACCAGGTTGGCAAGAACCTGTAACAACGTATTACCAGACTGTGTGATTGAACTGATCAACTTGACCGCGATACCCCCGGCACGTTGCCAGTTCTCCTGCACGGCCTGTTTCAAGTCACCGACATCCGGCGTCTCTGCCAGGTTCAGGCGTTGCTGTAACCAGGGCATAGCCGTGTTTTGTAACCAGTCGATATAACCGGGCAGGCTGCCGAAAAAAGCACTCAGTTGTTTTTCAACTAGTGGCACAAGAATAATTAACATGACCATGGCAAACAGGGTCATGCTGGTAAAGACCAGTGTTACGGCAAGCGTGCGCGATAACTTACGTGCCTCAAGCCTGTCGACCAGCGGATCACCTACGTAGGCAAGCAATGCCGCCAGCAGGAACGGGGTGAGAACAGGCGCAAGCAGGTAAAACAGGAAACCTGTTGCTGTAATCAATGCCAGGATCAACCATGAGCGTGTGTCGGTCACAATGCTTTTTCCTTGTTATTTTTCGAACAGTCTACGCGAAGAACATGTCGTGTGTCAGCCAGACTTGTGCTGCATCGCGCGCCTGCTCCAACGGACAACATAGTCAACGCCACTGTACACAGTCGTGACCAGCACGATCCCGATCATGACATTAATGACCATTCCAGGTACAGCGTAAATCCCGACATGCAGCACCACCAGTAAAATGAGGACAATCTGCACTAACGTATTGAACTTGCTGGCCAGGCTGGGCTCAGCCTCGAACATGTTAACTGTATGATGATAGGCAAGCGCACCTGCGATAATAATGATATCCCGCGATACGATCACGGCGACCAGCCACACAGGGATATGTCCCATCCATGCCAATGTTACATAACAGGACACCTGTAGAAGTTTGTCTGCCAACGGGTCGAGTACCGACCCCCACCAGCTTTGCCAGTTGAAGTGACGTGCCAGGAAACCATCTATCGCGTCACTGACACCGGCCACCGCGAACAGGATTAATGCCGTCTTGAAATCTTCTTTGAGCAATAACCAGACGATTGGCACAATCAGGATGATGCGCATCACCGTGATGATGTTCGGTAACAGGCTCCAGTTCATCGCAACAGCCTGAAGCTGATATCAGGGCCTGTGTTAGCAGGGACGGCCTGCCCCGGCCCCGGCTGTGGCTGTGTGGGCTCAGAAGGCTCAGTAGTCTGTGCATCGAGTGTCAGCACCGGCTGACTGCTCAGGCGCACGGCCTGTATCAGGTTTTGCAAATCACCACGCAGTTTGACATTAAACAAGACACGATCACGTTCCACCTGCGCTGCCTGCACATCGATCACACCGTCGAGTGCAGCGAGATAACTATCACTGCGCGCATAGTCTTCAAGGTTCGTGATCCCGTTTACAAGTACTCTGAGTTGCCCCGAAGTGTTGCCAGGGGTACGTGCGTAACTTGCTGCAAGATTCACGGCCATGCCATCGACTGCAAAATCAAGCACGGCCTGCAGATCACCCGATTGGCTCCAGCCGTATTCCTTACCGGCCGTCAAGAGCGTCCAGCGCCCTTCCCATCGATCCAGTGTCTTTTCACGCATTCGTCCGAACAAAATGGCATCGGCGGGATAGCGCACCGAGGCATTCATCACCGGTTCCTTAAACCCACCAAGTACATCAGTGACTGAAACACGTTGTTGATCTTCGAGGTCAAACAACGGCAGTGCGATCGGGATACCTCGGCGTTTTGCCTGTTGTAGAAAGCTCTCCGTGAGGGTCGCGAAATCACTGCTACCGAGTAACTGGCGTTCGCCCTGATATTCCGTCGCCATCCAGACCAGTGTCACCGGCCGACTGTGTCCCCAGATTGGCACTTCAATATCACGCAGCGACTTGTCCAGTGCCACCTGGTCGAAACGTACCCATAACAATTGTTCTGTCCCGGCGATGCCCGTAACAGGATCAGGTGGCAGGTCAACACTGCGGTAACGGTACTGCTGCAGGTATTGCCTGCTGCGCTTCAGGATCTCGGGGATACCCGGTGACAAGGTCACCTGGCTGTTACCGGACACCTTGATAATGACCTCGGTCATGGCTGTACGGATGGCATCATTGCGTTCTTGCCGCCCCTGGCTGGTGACGGGCACCTCAGCCTCGTACAAGCCCTCTACCTCGATGGCGGGCAGTGTGTTACTGCTCAGCAGCAACCAGAAAGCCAGTACTATATAAGGTATATTTCGATTTAACGCGTGCACTACATGTCCTCTGCAGGCACTTTGGCCTGTACACCCGAAGATTATACTGTTTCGCCGGTTGCCGCATCATGAACACTTCACACATTGCACTGTACCGGTTGCCCCGATACCATAGCGCCTCGGAAATCACCTCTCCCGCCTGAACCGGGAATTTTGGAGCCACTGACGTGAACCACGATGACAAGCCATCCAGCGGAGATGAAAAATCTTCATCAACATCATTGAGTTACCGCGATGCGGGGGTCGATATCGATGCCGGCAACGCGCTCATCGACCGTATTAAACCGATTGCTGCCGCCACCAAGCGCAGCGGCGTGGTTGAAGGGCTGGGTGGGTTCGGTGCCCTGTTCCAGATTCCAGAACATTATAAGCAGCCCATTCTTGTCTCCGGTACCGACGGTGTCGGCACCAAGCTGAAGCTCGCGATCGATCTTGGTCTGCACGACACCATCGGCATCGACCTCGTCGCGATGTGTGCCAATGACCTGATTGTCCAGGGCGCTGAGGCGCTGTTCTTCCTCGACTACTTTGCCACCGGCAAACTCGATCTCGACACCGCCAGTGATGTCATCAAGGGTATTGGCACCGGTTGTGAACAGGCTGGCTGTGCGCTTATTGGCGGTGAGACGGCTGAAATGCCGGGTATGTACGGCGAAGGTGACTATGACCTGGCCGGCTTCTGCGTCGGTGTGGTCGAGCGTGATGAGATTATTGACGGCAGCAAGGTCGCCGCCGGAGACGTGCTGCTCGGGGTTGCCTCATCCGGTCCACATTCAAACGGCTACTCGCTGGTGCGCAAGATCATCGAGGTCAGTGGTGCATCACTGACGGATGACTTTAATGGTAAATCACTCGGCGAAACCCTGCTTGCACCGACCCGTATGTACGTGAAGCCTCTGCTCGAATTATGCAAGCAAGTTGATGTACATACCATGGCACACATCACCGGCGGTGGTCTGCCGGAAAACCTGCCACGTGTTTTGCCCGACAATGCCGATGCACGCATTGACACAAACAGCTGGGAACGCCCGGCCGTGTTTGACTGGTTGCAGAAAAATGGCAACGTCGAAGACTTCGAAATGCTGCGCACCTTCAACTGCGGCATCGGCATGGTTGTCTGTGTCCCGGCCAGTGATGCCGACAAGGCCATCGCTGTGCTGACTGAGCAGGGTGAACAGGTTGTGCGCATTGGTGAGATCGTGCCCGCCAGCGGCGACAGCCCACAGGTCATCCTCGACTAGTCATTATGACTTCAACATCCCCACAGCAACCGATCTCCGTGGTTGTGCTGATCTCAGGCAGTGGCTCCAACCTGCAGGCGATCATTGATGCGACCAACAGCGGCGAACTGCCGGTAACGATTAGTGCTGTCATCAGTAACCGCCCCGATGTGAAAGGCCTGCAACGTGCACAACAGGCCGGTATCGATACCCGTGTGGTTGATCATAAAGATTTTCCGGATCGCGATGTCTTTGATGCAGAGTTGCAGATGTGCATCGACAGTTTCTCACCAGACCTCGTTATCCTGGCCGGGTTTATGCGTATCCTCACGGAAGGCTTCGTCGAGCATTACACCGGCCGCATGCTGAATATCCACCCTGCCCTGTTACCCAACTTCCCCGGGCTGAATACACATGAACGCGCACTCGAATCCGGTGTCGAACAACACGGTGCCAGTGTACACTTTGTTACCACCGAGGTTGATGGTGGCCCAATTGTGTTACAGGCAAGCCTTGCTGTATATGCAGACGATACTGCGGAGACACTCGCCGCCAGGGTGCTGGAACAGGAACACCTGATCTTTCCGCAGGCCATAAAGTGGTATGCTGAAGGCAGGCTCACATTTCAGGACAACCACGTCTACCTCGATGGCACGCAACTGCCTGCCACGGGTATTGATTATGCAGACGACAAGGCCAACAACTAACGCGTCTCATTTTTTGCTCAGCAAACTGCTGGGCGTATTGTTGCTTGTCCTGCTCTCCCCTCATTCACTGGCCAGTGGCGGCCTGCCAGCGTTTCTGGCCGAGTACACCGTTAGTCGTAACGGCAGTGAAATCGGGGTCCGCACTCACCGCCTGTCAAAAACTGATAAGAGCTACCTGTATGAAGCCCGAATGCATACGACCGGTCTGGCCAGTTTTATCAAACCCGGCACGATCACCGAGCGCAGCCACTGGCGGCTCATACAACAGCGCGTCGTCCCGCATAAATATGAATACCTCGACAGCAGCGATGAAGATCGTAATAGCTTCCTGGATTTCGACTGGCGTAACAATTCCGTCATGAACCATGTCGGAAACAAGCCCTGGCAAATGCCGATCCCGGACGGCACACAGGACAAATTCGGCTACATGATCGCGCTCATGCAAGATTTGCAGAAAGGTAATACAGAACCGGAATACCGCATTGCCGATGGTGGCCGGTTAAAAACCTACCGGTTCAAAGCGCTTGGTAATGAGGTCATCGCAACGCCCGCAGGGAAATTTAATACGCTGAAATTACGCGGCACCCGTGAGGACAAGAAAAACCCTGTCACGTATATATGGTGCCTGCCGGAAAAAAACTACCTGCCCGTAAAAATTGAAAGACATAGAAAAGATACCGTTTACACAATGTCACTCAACAGACTGGAAGGGCTTTAGGGCAAGGCATCAGTCAGCAACTTCGACACAAACTGTTTGTCTGCGAACAGGTTACCTATCATATTCTGGATACTCTTCGTGCTGCTTTCCTGCATACCTTTATTTCTGACTTCTGTCGCAAAATACAAACCACTGTCGTAACCTTTCGTCTCGCCCTGGTAGGCAACCTTGCCTGTTTTGTTGTCAAACAGTGTCCAGGTAGCCCGGTAGTAGCTCGACAGGTTGTGCTTGTGTACCGCGATGTATTTTCGTCTACAGCTGTTTATTTCGATATCGTTTAACACAACGCGCAAACTGTAGTCTGCTCCCTTTCCAAATGACAGGAATGAACGTTGTTCATTGCCCTTGAACAGGGTATAGCCATACCGTTTCAGGGAATGTAGAAAGTAGACCTTTATTTTGTCGATAATTGCAGGGATTTCACCGTGCTGGAGAACATAATGATTTCCAAATGCCTTGCATTGTTTTCCCGAAAACGCCTTGCCTACAAAGCCTTTGCCAAGAATCCGGTCTCGATCAAAACTCACGCCTATCAATTCCAGGCTGCGTGATGAACCCGAGCTATTTTCGATGGGCTTATGTATACGCGCATAGTGTGTTCCATTCGCATCACGTGCCTCCGTGGAAACCTGGTCAACCGGGATCGTGGTGGTTTCAGCCGCTGCCTGTTCAGGTTTGGTGTCAGAAAAATGCACATTGCCATTTTCGTCTACCCACTTGAACAACTCGGCAGCCAGGGCTGGAGAGAAGAGCAGGCCTGTCGCCAGTAAGCACGTAGAAAAAATATTTCGACTCATATTTTCTTGCTCCCTGCCCTCTGCCTGTTGAGCCTGAAATTCTTACCCATACTCGCATCGACAGGCTGGTATTAATTGCTAATATGTAAACAAAGATGATGTAACAGCCGGGTAGCAGTTCAAATGATCATACATCTTGGTACGATAACAAAATATCTCCTGATCGTAATGGTCCTGTTCATGACAGTTGCCATCAACCTGCCTGACAACATGATCAGTCGGCTTGGCTTTGAACCAGACTACATGCTTGCTGCACTTGCCGCCATTGTTATGGCGGGATTTACGGTTTACCGGAAACTCGCTGCTATCGTTCTCATTATTCTCATGAGCCTTGGCGCAAATATGCCCGAAGGTTTTCTGCCCATCGAGTTTGACCGCGACATACTCACTGCCGGGCTCATGGTGGTCGTAGTCAGCCCGTTGGCCAGCAAACACCTGCTCTAATCCCAGCCTGCACCGAAACAGCGCATGTCCTGCACTGTGCGGAATAGACTCGGCCAGAGAACAACATTACACTGGCTCAACAACATCGAATTCTAAACCGGTTTCTTATGGATAATACCGACGATACAAGTGCTGCGCCCCAGACCAAGGAGTCCAGTTCGGCCGATGAACTGGCTTTGATCTCCGAGCAAAAGGCTGCGCTTGAGAATGTCATCAAGATCAGCCTTGCCATCACCAACCTGCAAAAAGGTCTGAATGCTGTACTGTTGCTCGGCAAGAGCCAGTCAAAAATCCCGAAAGCCTACCTGCAACGCTACGACCTGATCAAAACCGGGATCATGAATCAGCCCAGCTCCAAGCTGAAGGATTCACTCGAACTACTCGACGATTATATTGGAAGCGCCATGCAGAATGTCATGGACATCGTCGAGCGTGGTGAGACGGCACTGGCTGAGAGCGACTCATCCTCGGCGGTTCTCGATAATATCCAGGAAAATATCCATCACGAACTTGAAGACTTCAAACGCAAGTCTCAAACAGCCGTCGTTATACGGCTATTGCTACGTGAACGCGGCATCGGCACTAAAGAGCTGCCTGTCAGTGTGCCGAAAGAAGTTATCAAAGAAAAAATCACGGAACTCAACCAGAAAGAGAAGACGTGTCGCAAGCGCATTCATAAAGAACTGACTGTCATGGACGGCTACGTATCAAACGTGCTGGATAACCCGGGACTACCTGATGCGATCAAACAGGAGATGCTGGCGACAAAGGCCTCCATAGAAATGAATATCGAGCACCTCGAAACCGGTCGTTCGATTGAGCAATTACCCGTTGTCTTTGATATTGTAGAAATGGGCTCCGAGGAAGACCACAAATACGCCTTTACGCCGACCAGCCTGCTGCCGGAAGCACCTGCTGACGTTACAGCCACCACACCCACCGAACAGGATCCACTGTTGCGCCAGCGTCGCAGCTTCTTCAGTCGCCTGTACGAATGGGCAACCACTCCGATGAACGTAGGCTGGAAAGACATCAAGAAATACAAGTAAGCCTGTTCAGGGCAACATGGAGAAAACCACATGGATACTGTCGCGCTAATCTACCCTACTGCCCTGCTTGTCACTCTGACCTTCATCGTCAGCATCGCGCTGGTGTCATACCGGTTTTACCTTGTCAGGACGCAGCAGGTTCATCCCGGTTATTTCAAGCTGAACCGTGGCGGCAAACCACCCAAGCGACATGAGGCACTGCTCGACAACTACAACAACCTGTTCCAGGTGCCGATTCTCTATTACGCTGTGGTCGCGTTCGCCATAGTTACGCAAAATATCGATGAAACCCTTGTGACATTGGCATGGGCATTTGTTGGTCTTCGCATTGTCCACACATTAATACATGTTATTTACAACAATATCCTGCATCGTCTGGCGGTGTTCTTTGCCGCCTATGTTGCGGTTGGCATGATGTGGATACAGCTTGTAAGTGCTATCATCAGTCCAGCAATTAATACCGCATAACGACAGAGAGCAGTAATGAATAGCAATGCCCCCCTGCCAGAGAACAGGAAACTAACCGTTGTATTCAGGATCGAGCACGGTTGCCTCGGGCCAAATGGCAAAGATCACGTCAAGGAATTTTGTGACTATGCACAAAAAGCCTTCGCAACAAGCTGGTCAGATTTTATTAACTGGCAGATCATCCCCCGCGAAAACCTGTCACAACCCGAAATACAATATGCAATAAATAATAAACGCCTGGATCGTGACAAGACCGAAAAATACCTGGCCATGTTCAGCGAAACCCCTGATGCATTGGAAGAGTACCTGCACGACAAGGCCGTACAGTTAATCGAAGAATACATGGAACATTAAAACGGAGGAATATATACCTCTCCGCAACCCTGCTACTACACTTCCCTCTGACGAGCTTACTGCTTCAAGCGATAACCGGATTTGAACATCCACCAGACCGTGACCAGGCAAATAACCAGGAACACGAGCACCATGGCCAGGCTCAGCGAAACGCTCACATCAGAGATCTCAAAAAAGCTCCAGCGAAAGCCGCTGATCAGATAGACCACCGGGTTAAACAGTGCCACGGTCTGCCAGGCTGGTGGCAGCATATCAATCGAGTAGAAACTGCCACCAAGAAAGACCAGTGGCGTAATGATCAGCATTGGGATGAGCTGGAGTTTCTCGAAGTCATCGGCCCACAGCCCAATAATGAAGCCGAACAGGCTGAAAGAGACACAGGTCAATATCAGGAACACCAGCATCCACATAGGATGAGCAATATCGAGCGGCACAAAGAAACCTGCCGTGGCAAGAATAATCAGCGCGATAATGATCGATTTGGTTGCCGCTGCGCCAACATAGCCGATCAGTATTTCAACAAATGAGACCGGGGCTGACTTGAGCTCGTAAATCGTGCCCGTAAATTTGGGGAAAAAGATACTGAATGATGCGTTGGCGATACTCTGGGTGAGGATCGCCAGCATCATCAGGCCCGGCACAATGAATGTCCCGTACGACACGCCCCCGACTTGCTCGATGCGTGTTCCGATGGCCGCGCCAAATACAACGAAATACAGCACGGTCGAAATAATCGGTGATGCAAAACTCTGCGCAATCGTGTTGAATGCGCGCAGCATTTCGTATTTGTAGATCACCCTGATCGCGTAAATATTCATGATTTTGCCTTGACCAGATCGATAAAAATATCTTCCAGTGAACTCTTCGATGTCTCTACGTCTTTCAGCACCAATCCTGCGTCACTGATGGCACTGAGCAGTTCGGCAACCCCCGTGTGTGGCGTGAGGGGGTCGTAGGTATAGATGAGCCGATCATTCCCCGCCATCTCCAGAGACCAGGCCGACAGACTTTCCGGAATACTGTCGATACGCCCCTCAAGCTCGATGATCAACTGCCGCTTGCCGAGCTTGTGCATCAAGGCCTGTTTGTCATCGACGAGTAACAGTTCACCTTCATTGATGACACCGACGCGGTCCGCAATCTCCTCGGCCTCTTCAATATAATGGGTCGTCAGGATAATCGTCACACCCGACTCACGCAGCTGCCTGACCAGTTGCCACATGTCCTTGCGCAGTTCCACATCGACGCCGGCGGTCGGTTCATCGAGAAACAGGATCGAGGGTTCGTGTGACAGGGCCTTGCCGATCAGGACGCGCCGCTTCATGCCGCCGGACAGTGACATGAGTGCATTGTCCTTCTTGTCCCACAGTGACAGATCCTTGAGCAATTTCTCAAGGTAAGCCGGATCCGGCTTTTTGCCAAACAGGCCGCGGCTGAAACACAGCGTGTTCCAGACCGTATCAAACGCGCCCAGCGTGAGCTCCTGTGGCACCAGCCCGATCAGGCCGCGTGTGGTCCTGTAATCTCTAATGATGTCATGACCAGCCACCGTGACACTGCCTTCACTCGCATTGACGATCCCGCAGATAATCGAAATCAGCGTGGTCTTGCCTGCACCGTTCGGCCCGAGCAGCGCAAGAATCTCACCTGGGTCAATGTCCAGGCTCACGTCCTTAAGTGCCACAAAACCGTTATGGTAGGTCTTGGATACGTTCGAGATGGAAACGACAGCTTGCATAATCAGTTCTGGTTCTTTTTTATCAGGGTTCGGAGTATGGACACCGGTTTGCCAGCAGCGTTCATCGCTGCCCAGAGCCTTGCGCAATCTATTGCAACACGATACAAGGTAATCATGGAAACATGAAGCACGTGGAGCATATCATGAGAAAGACGGATCTGTTTTCCCTGTTACGGCTCGGACCAAGTCTGCTTAAAAACCGTGTGGTCATGGCGCCCCTGACACGAAACCGCGCCGATAAAGACCTTGTACCACAGACCATGAGTGTCGAGTACTACACACAACGCGCCAGTGCTGGGCTGATTATCACCGAGGCAAGCCCCATCTCACCACAGGGTATTGGTTACCCGTTCACGCCCGGCATTTACACACAGGCCCAGGTCGATGGCTGGAAACGCGTTGTCGAGGCTGTACACGCAAAGGGTGGCCTTATTTTCATACAACTCTGGCATGTCGGACGTATCTCACATCCTTCACACCATGAAAACGATGCCCTGCCCATCGCCCCATCGGCGATATGCCCACAAGGTGAGGCGGTGACCTACACTGGCATGCAACCCTTCGTCACGCCCCGTGCACTGGAAACGGACGAACTACCCGGCATTGTTGAAGACTATCGAGTCGCGGCAGAACATGCCAAACAAGCAGGTTTCGATGGCATCGAGGTACATGCGGCCAACGGTTATCTGCTCGATGAATTCCTGCGCGACGGCACTAATCAGCGAACCGATGCATACGGTGGTTCAGTGAAAAACCGCAGCCGCCTGCTCATGGACGTCATCAATGCCGTGACGACGGTATGGCATGCCAACCAGGTCGGTGTACGCATCTCACCCGAGAATAGCTTCAATGACATCCGTGATTCTGATCCACAGACCACCTTTAACGAAGTTGCCAAACAGCTTGGTACCTTTGACCTTGCCTACCTGCATTGCCTTGAAGGTGATATGGTCACTGGCGAATGCGCACTCAATTACCGCGAAATAAAAGACCATTTTAAGGGACTCTATATGGCTAACTGTGGCTATGACCTTCAACACGCGCAGAATGCCATCGCACAGGGTGATGCGGATATGGTCGCGTTTGGCCAACTGTATATCGCCAACCCCGATCTTGTCGAACGTTTCAAGATCAATGCCCCGCTCAACACACCTGATCAGGCGACCTTTTACGGCGGTGATGAACACGGCTATACCGACTACCCGTTCATGGATAGCTGATAACAACCTACGCTTGACGTTGTTGCCTGATTGGCATTTACTGGAAAGAAACAGGAGGCACTACGATGAACCCGATACTAACTGTTGAGTTTACTGCCCGCACGGGTGATGAAGAGTTCAAGGAAGAAGGTGTGCCCCTGCACAGTCCCGAAGAGCTGTTTACCTATATCGCCCCCGGCGGTGGTTGCGAAGCCATCCCTGATGAAGTCACAGAAGTGAATATGATCTTCCTCCCACCGGAACACCCCAATACGCAAAACCCGATTGCCGATCACTCTGCTACATTGCAACTCGGCATGGTGTTCCTGAGTGGGTCCCTGTCAGAAATTGCCCAAACAACCAGTGAGTTCATCGACAGAGCCGGACGTGGCGAACTCTCTGACAGCTTTATGAAAATTATTGGTCCTCAATAGCTTCTTGTCCAAAGCATTACTCAGGAAACCCGCCGCTCCAGTTCCAGGTATGTTCGATTTTTTTGCTGGAGAGCGGTAACCACTCCACTGTACAATCAGGCAAAGTGAGAATTGCACAGGTGTGGTTAAATATGGTACTGCCCGGGTTTATAACGAGCGTGTTGGCAAGCCGTTCGCAAAACACCTGGTGAGTATGGCCAACAATCAAGATATCATGCGCAAAACGCCCCAACTGATCGGTCCAGGCCAGCTTCTGCGCGAGAATATCCCTGCCCTGCTGATCCAGCAATCGAATCCCGTCCATAAGGGAATCCGGTGGGCTTGCGTGTACCATGTACACAGAGACACCTTCGATGGTGAGCTGCATAGAGATGGGCAAACATTGAAAATAATCTTTGAGCGGATCATTGGCATGCTCTTCGATGTACCACTGATCGTGGTTACCGAGAATAGACTGACAGTGATGCTCTCGCAGCAAGGCGACGGTTGCCTCCAGTTCACTGCCATAACCGGCGATATCCCCCAGACAATACACCTGCTCGATGTCCTGACGCGCAAACAACGCCAGTGCCTCCGACACCGGGCCGGGCGTTGCATGCACATCACTAATCAAGCCAATACGGGTCGTCATTGTTATGAGTATAAACCTCAGCTGAGTATTAAGTGGTACTGCGATCTATTCCACCAATGTACCACCCAATTTGTCCAATGAGCATACTTTTATGGTGGATACCGGTGCCGCTATAGCAATTATCCTTTCATCGATATATAAGGTTACTATTAGCTCGCGTTTCTATAAAAAAATCGTATATAAAATACCAATAAAAAATGAAATCACAGGGAACTAAAAGAAGTGACTCAGACGAGGCCGGTGATATCGGCTTTATGGACAGACGTCTTATTCTTCTTCTGATTGCTATCATTGCCGGCATAACCCTGTCTTCAATCTTGCTCCTTTCAATTGGTGAAACAACAAAGAGTCGCGATCAACTGCGCGACGTCAGTCGTTTATTACTGAAAACGCAGGATCTGCAAATTCAATATAATATTGCACGGGAAGCGATTACCACCTTCATGTTTCTCGGCAGCGAAGAAACCTGGGGCACTGCGCTACAACAGACAAATATACTATCCAAAAAGGCGTTAGAACTCGCGGAGCTGGATAATCAACATGCCAAACAGCAGGATCCGTTTATTCAGAATGTCGTATCACACGTAAAACAATTTAATTCTGTCCTGCCACCTTTGAAGACCATACGCCAGAGTCCTCGTGGAGTTGTATCCGGCATCGTGTCTTCATCGATTAACCAGGCGAGCAGGAACTATGCCGTCATCGCAGATTTTTCCCAGATCATCGAGAGTCTCACTGTTGATGATGATACAGAAAGTAAAGAACTATTACTGAAGACCCTCCAGGTACAAAGACTCTGGTTGAGGATGATTGCCGAGTTTCGTGCCATGCTCTTAATACGAAGCAAGATTTCGCAAGAGTCTGTAACAATCTTCCTGGACGAGTTCGAAAAGAAATGGGCCGAGTATGTACTGGATTCTGACACCTATGACATAGAAGTACAGGAGCTTGTTGAGTCAATTGATACAAATCAACGCGGCTGGATAGACAGTTTCCCTACTGTTGTAGAAGTTCATATGGGCAAGCGCTGGCGACTGGATCTGCGCTATATGGAGGAAGAGGTCAACCCCGTAACGAATGCCATGCTAACCGCCTTGAATCGCTATGAAATTAACCTGAACGACCGTATCAAGAACATTACGAGTGAAAGCCAGTCACTGGAAAATACGACTTTCATCTGGGTGTTCATCGTGATGGGACTCTTGATCGCATTTTCCGTCACGATGTTGATAACTTATAAGCGGCTACTCATCTCCCAACAACTCAAGAGGATGGATGCCGAACGCATTAATGATATGAAAACAGAATTTCTTTCCACGGTTAGTCATGAACTGCGTACACCGCTCAATGCCATTATGGGGTTTGGGCAACTGCTGGAAATGGATCGTGAATCAACCCTCACAGAACAACAAAAGAACAACATCAAAGAAATAAATCTTGCGGGTAAACATTTACTCCATCTCGTGAATGAAATACTCGATCTCAGCGCAATTGAATCAGGCAACATCAAGCTTCACATCAAAAATATCGATCTCCCCGCTTTGCTAAACGAGGCGCTTTCCATATCCAGCACCATGGCTGATAAATTTGGTATCAGCATCGATAACCAGACAACCGGCGAGAAAGAATGCTACGTCAATGCTGATCCTGTTCGCCTGCGACAGATCTTTATCAACCTGATCACCAATGCGATTAAATACAACAGTGAAAATGGCAACATACGCATTTCAATTGATCACAAGAACTCGAATGTCAGGGTAAGTGTAAAAGATACCGGGCACGGTATCAGCCAGGACGATATCGAAAAGCTGTTCCAACCTTTTGAGCGACTCGACAAGGGCCATGAAATTGATGGCTCAGGCATTGGACTTGTCGTTACCAAGGAGCTCATCCAGTCAATGGGTGGCCGTATTGGTGTAAACAGCAAACCCGGTAAAGGCAGTACCTTCTGGGTCGAACTTCCTGTTGCCTGATTCCAACAGGTAAAATCAGGTGTTCTGTGTGTTATTTAGTGCCGCAGGTGAATAGAATAAAGTCGAAAAAAATCAACAGGGACGCATCATGGGTATCAAATTCCGCTCAGCACGTATAATCAATTCACCTGCCGATACCCCTGAGCCGGATCAACACAATAGTAAAAAGCATAGTCGCTGGGGCATCATTAAATTTCTCCTCGTCCTCGCCTGCATTATCCCGACACTCTGGCTCGTCTATGACCGTGCCAGCCTCCTGCTTCAGGCTGAAGTGCAGCAAGCCACGATCATCGGCTGTGATAGTAAATGGGTTAAACACAGCCCCAGACCGGGTGAGAGTGGCACGGCGCGAAGCAATCCCCTGTATACCCCTATTGCTAAATCCGAACAGGGCGTACGGGCGCGCGGCACACTGTGGTGGCCATCGAAAAAGTTCTGCCTGAGAAGCTTGAACAAGGATGTCTCTATCCTCGTGCACCCTACCGAGCAAGAAAACAATCGTATTTTTAGTTTCTTCCAGTTCTGGTTGTTCCCGGCGGTTGCGCTCTATATCACCCTGCTGATCCTGTCCAACATCAACCGCCCGAGTGTTGGCAAGAATATCGTCCTGACACTGGCGATGATAGGGCTGGTGACAACAGGCTTCTTCAACGAAATTTATAGTACGCCGGACATTACGCACAGTAGCGGCAAGATGGACCGCTCTGCAAAGGCGCTCGATCGGTGCGTCTCGGCCCAGATTGTCGAACAACGTCTGCAGGCTCGCAGCGAGCTGACATACCTGCTCTGCCAGGACTTCAGCATTAGTAACCTGTCCTCCCTGTCTGACCTGGTCAACCTCGAGCAACTCTACCTGCAAAACAACGCATTGACCTCACTGGAAACCCTGCCAGCGCTACCGAAGGTGAGAAAAATCTCCGTGGCTGGCAACCAACTGGACTCTCTTAAAGGTATTGAGCGGCTGCCGGCGCTTGAAGAATTACAGGCGAATAAAAACTCCATTATTGAACTGTCGGGTGTTGAACAACTTGCCAACCTCAAGGTGGTCGGTCTCATGTTTAACGAGATCCACAGCATTGCCGCATTTACCAACCTGCAACAACTGGAAGACATTGTTCTGAATTACAACGCGATCAAGGATATCTCACCACTTGCCAATAAACCGAAGCTAAAAGAATTGCAGGTCTACTCGAATAATGTTCATGACATCACGCCCCTGTACAGCAATACGAACATGACGATCGCTGGCATACGCGGTAAAGGTAACGTTCCCTGTGAGCAGATCCGGACTCTGAAGAAAAAGCTAAGCCCAGCGGCGAAAGTATGGGGCCAGAAAGGATGTTAGGCCCCGGTAAACAGGGCTAGCAGCCATATAGTCCGTTTACCTGTCACAGTATCTGATTTTTTGCGTTCGAAATACGCTGTGGCTATACTCTTGCCCCATGAAGTCATTGCGCTGTTACCGGGGCTTAATCGCCTTTATTATTCTTTCCTTCCTGGGGATGCAGGCCTCCTCGGCGCATATACACCTCCCGGCGCACCACGATCACGATGGCAGTCACCATCAGCACCAGGCCCGTGGACACGCCCACGACCTTGCCAGTCATCACCGCGATACCATTGATGTTGCCCCCGGCGGTGACGAACACAACATCGTCGAGCTTTGTGACGCATGCACAACGTCTGGTTGGGGCAAGCAGGATGAAACGGCTGATGTTTTTATCGCCACGGTCATGTACTTCGATCTTTCTACCCCGCTCACCCAGGCCGTACTCGCCAGTACCGATAAACAAGTATATTCACCCCCAAACCATTCTAACTACCGACCCCGCGCCCCACCCCTGTCTGTCCGTTTATCATAAATAAAACAGAACGTTTTCCCGGGACACCTGTCCCGACATAAACAGACAGAGGTAATTATGTTATCTGAAGTAAAGAATGCACGGTGGCTGCTCGCCATCGTCGCCATGTTGTTTGTCAGCCAGGCATTTGCCCATGGCATGTCCGAGGCCGAGAAACAGGCCATTATTGATGGCGGTAACCTGAGCTACCTGTGGATCGGTGCGACCCACATGCTCTCAGGCTATGACCACCTGATGTTCGTGTTTGGTATTATATTTTTCCTGACGAAGTTCAGAGATATCGTCAAATACATCACGGCGTTTACCGTCGGCCACAGTGTCACCCTGATATATGCCACCTTTAACGGCATCCAGGTGAACTACTTCCTGATCGATGCAGTGATTGCACTGAGTGTATGTTACATCGCCTTCGCGAACCTCGACGGTTTCCGCAAGTACCTCGACATTAAAGCACCGAACCTGCTAGCCATGATTATCGGGCTGGGCTTGATTCACGGTCTCGGCCTGTCCACGCGCCTGCAGCAACTACCGCTCAGCGAAGACGAACTGCTCATGAACATCATTTCGTTCAATGTCGGTATTGAGTTTGGGCAAATTGGTGCGCTTACCGTCATGCTGTTGCTACTGACTGGCTGGCGGAAAGCGGCGTCGTTTGGCACGTTCAGCAAGGTCTCAAACTATGGTCTGATCATCGCCGGTTTCTACCTGTTTCTTATGCAGATGCACGGCTATGAGCATACGACCAACGCGGATGAGCTCGGTTTCAGTAGCGACAACCACTACCATGATCACCTGAAGATCGAAGAGCAACGCGCTATCGAACTCAGGAAAAACACACGACACGAATCACTCGATTAATTAAGGAACAAACATGCTTAAGCAATATGTATCGATTCTTTCACTCTTTTTTGTGCTGCTCATGACAGGCTGCGACGACCATGGTCATGACCATGACGAAAATGGCGGTCACCCTCATGATGCACCCAAACACCATGACTCACTCAAGTAAGGAGAACATCATGCGTAAATTATTACTGGTATTATTTATCACCTTTGGTCTTGGCAGTGGCCCAGCACTGGCCGGTTCCGGTCATGAACATGGCCCGGGTGGCAGCCACAAACCTCACGGTCCTGCCAGTGAGGCGACCATCATCAAGCGTGCCACCAAGGTCAAGAACAACCTCGCGAATAAAGGCACCATTGATGCAAGCTGGACAAGTGTTCAACATACTGGCATCAAGCAAAAGACCTATGCGAATGGACCTGAGTGGGTCGTAACATTCAACAACGACAAGGTGAACGACACGAAGAAACAGACCCTGTACATCTTCTATAGCCTTGACGGGCATTACATCGCCGCCAACTACACGGGCAACTAGCCTGCAATATTATAAGGGAGGGCAGATGCCCTCCCTTTTTTACTTTCTACACCCAATTCGGTTAGTAAGAAACACCCGGCGTCCTGTGCAGGTACGTCGTATCAAACAACTGCCTGAGAATAAAATCCGCTACATCCTGTCGGGAGATTTTCAGTTTCGTGCTCCGGTCCGTTGGTGAGAAACCATGCCGGTACTGGCCAGTTCGTGGTCCATCAATAAAATCCCCCGGGCGAACAATGGTCCAGTCCAGTTTGCTCTCGCGCACATAGGCCTCCTGCTGCACATGATCTTCATAGGCCGGACGAAGCAGGAAACCAAACATGATGGTCTTCCAGAACCAGTTGAGATTATGCCAGCTATCGCCTATCCCGAGGCTGGTCTGACAAATCAGACGTTTCACACCCGTGGCCTCCATTGCCTTGATAATATTTTGCGTACCCGCGGCTCGCACACCGCCCTTGCGCCCGGCACCAATCACACACAATACCGCGTCATGCCCGACCACGGCTTCTTCTACCTGCCTGGCATTGAGCACATCCCCGATCACAGGGTGGAGCTGTGCATCATCTATACCCAGTTTCGCCGCATCCCGCACATAAGCCGTCACCGTATGGCCCTGCTCAAGTGCCTGCTTAACAAGCTTCTTTCCGATACTACCTGTTGCACCAAAAATAATGATTTTCATGATAGACCTCCTGATCCTTAGTTTACTTGACAGCATGTCAAGTTGACACACTGTCAAGACTGAACTAAACTTTACACCATGTCAAGTAAGCAGGCCGATACCCGTACACGTATCCTTGAAACAACCTGGCAATTGCTGGAACAGCAGCAAGGCCAGGGCGTAAAAATGAGTGATATTGCCCGTGATGTAGGCATCTCGCGGCAGGCCGTGTACCTACACTTTCCTACCCGTACAGAGCTGTTGATTGCGACGATGAACTACGTGGATGAAGTCAAAGGGCTGGATAAGCAGCTGGCCCAACTGCAGGACGCCGAAAACGGCACCGACATGCTGGGAGCACTCGTAAAGACCTGGGGTAACTACATCCCGGAGATTTACGGCATGGCGAAGGCCATGCTACAGAGCAAGGACTCAGACGAAGCGATGGCTGAAGCCTGGGATAACGGTATGCAGTGCCTGCTCGATATCTGCCAACAGACGGTTAAACGCATTAAACGTGATGGCCAACTGCACCCCGACTGGAGTGCAGCGAAGGCAGCTGAATATCTGTGGACCCTACTCTCCGTGGCAAATTGGGAACACCTGACAAAAGACTGTGGTTGGTCACAAAAGGCATATGTTCAACACCTGCAACAGGCCACGAAACAACTGCTCACAACTTGACCTGCAGCCGTGGATAGAAAAGTACAACTCCGGGCACTCTTCAAACTCATGCTATTGTTTGGCCTGGCAGCAATCGCTTACCCATTTTTATCCAGCTTCTCAACCGGACCGAAGCAGGAAAACGATGCCTGGCTCACCTGTGACATCAGCACACTCGATGCAGGGAACAAAATGCGCTGTGGTCATGCCATGATCTACAAACGCACGAAACAGGATTTTGCAACCATCAGCAAATACGAAGCACTGCTTGCCGACGCCCGTTCAGAGAACAGCCACCAACCCGAAGAAGCAACAAACATCTGGCGTTCGGAAAGGCCGGACTACTTTATCTTCATGCCCTGGGCACCGGTTAAAGGTTGTGCCGTGACACTGGTCAGGGGTAAAACCCACTTGAACTTCCCTGTGTCTGAGAAAGCCGCACTCGATGCACTCCCCTACCTCACCGAACCCTGTGAGAATCGAACCTGGGATATGAGTGGCAGACTCTACGCCCGTGAAGGCTACCCACCTGAACAGAACCTTTTCGTACCTACCGTTAAATGGCAAAGTGGCAGCCTCGTTCATATACAACAGAACTCAAGATACAAAAGAGAATGACGGCACTCTTATATTGCCTCGTTTTCAGAAACACCTTGCAATAAGGGTTTATTACTTTATTCTGCATAAATCGACCTTCGTCACTTATCTTTGATAGCTGGCTTAGCCCCAGCCAGCCACAAGGATAACAACATGCCCTCCCCTCTTAGACTGCGTTATCAAACCATCGAGTTTGGTGATACTGATATTCATCTTTGTACACTGCGCGACAAGCAACAATTTTCCGATCCCGATGACAAGGCAGACAAACTGGGAATATGCTCTGCGTCATGGTCACTGTTTGGCATCATCTGGCCATCAAGTATGGTGCTGGCTAATTACCTTTTTGAGTTTGAAACAAAAGGCAAACGAATACTGGAAGTCGGCTGCGGGATGGCTTTATCCAGCCTGTTACTTAACAAACAACATGATGATATTACTGCGACCGATCATCACCCTGAGGTCGGGGAATTTTTAGAACGGAATACACTGCTGAACAAAGACAATATCATCGACTATAAACGGGTCGGCTGGACTGACGATGAAGACCAACTTGGCCATTTCGACCTGATCATTGGTAGCGATATATTGTATGAAGACCCACACATACAACAGCTCGCATGCTTCATCGAAAACCACGCGAATTCAACATGCGAAGTCATCCTTGTCGACCCGGGACGTGGTCGTAAAAACAAGTTTTCTAAGCTCATGCATGAATACGGGTTTACCAGCAACCACTTCAAGCCAGACCACACCGATTACCTGGAACATCCTTTCAAAGGACACATACTGAAGTTCTTGCGAACTAGCTAAGAAAAAAGAGTACATAGACAAACAGTAAGGATATTGGTCGGGCAGGAGCAGCCGTGAGTAGTCGGGCTACTTCAAACATTAATCAACGTTGATGGGTGCACAAGTGCTTAATCTTTAATCCCTTCGTCCTCCTTTTCTCTCTTCTTGAGTCCAGGCCGCCTCCCCCATTTATTGCTTTTTAATTACAGTATATTAACGTTTTCTAATATGCTATCGTGTTCCACAACTTATCCACTGAAACAACAAACACGATCATAATGGGTGCAAGTAATGGAAAAGCTTCAACATACAAATGGAAATCTGGTTCAGCTTGATGCTGATTCTGCCGCCGTAAAACAGGCGAACGATATCAACGGCAAGCTCAATACGTTGGAAGACAGTCTGGATAAGCTACAAACAGAACTCGATACTGTTAATAAAAGTGTCGAAGTGGGCATGGAATGCCTCAACAATAATGACCTCGATCTCACTGCCAAGGTCTCGGAAACCTACAAACGGCTCGGGGACATCGACAATACTTATCAATCACTCGCTGCGATCTCAAGTGATATCGACAGTGAAGTCAAAAAGCTCACCGTAGAGATTGCCGACGTTGCCGAACAGTCAGCGACTGAGCTGGAAAACCTCGAGACGACGTCATCGGGGCAATACAGCCAACTCAATGAACAGCACGAACAGCTGAGCGCGCGTGTTAATAACCTGGTCAAAAGCTCGCAGGACACACACACCCGCTTAAATGAAAGCATCAAGCAGAACGCCGATGCCCTGCTCAACCTGAAACAGCAACTCATCGGTGAAATCGATAACCTGACTACTGCCAGCCAGGATCGTGATGATGAACTTGACGCCAAACTAAGCGAGGCGGAAAAAAACATCGCCAGCAACAAAGCCAACATCCTCAAAATGCAGGCCGTTGATGCTGCCCTGGATAAACGCGCTATTGAACTGGAACAAACGACCGCGACGCTCATCGAGCAAAGCACGGCACACCAGGCCGCACTTCAGCAGCTCGACGCCCAGGCCGAGGCCTTGGAGACATCAGTCAGGCAGTTGCAGGCAAAAACCAGTAAGCACGAAGAACAAATTATTGATATCCAGGTTAATACCGCCGTCATGGGCAGAAACCATCTCGCACTGGCCAGCAAGGTGAAGCAACACTTCTGGAGTAGCATGGGTATGTTGGCACTCGTTGCCCTGCTGATTGGCGCAGCAAGCTATTACCAGGACACGATCAATACGAGCGATGTGCAACAACTTGCCGAGGTACAAACCGAGCTTGAAACAATCAATCAAAAACTGGTGACGGTTGGTGATCAACTCAGTAGTGTCGACGGACGACTCAGCTATAGCTCGCCTTATAGCCAGTTCAGCAAGGACAATACCCTTCACGGACCACAATGGCTGGCTGCACAGGCTGCCGACCGTTTTGCCATACAGGTTGCGTCAACGGCCAGCAAAAACGAACTCTATACTATCGCCCAGCGTTACAGCCATTACTTCACAGACAACGTGGCGTATTACAGGCTTAATACTGCACAGGGTGAACGCTATGTGCTGGTCTATGGCAGTTTCTCCAACCATACTGAAGCGGCTTCGGTAATGTGGCAACTACCGCAGCAAATAAACTACCAGCACCCGGTCATCAGCCGCATCGGTGATATACAGGCGTTAATCTAAGGTAAAAAGGGTATTACTTAGAGAGAAGTAAAAAATAAAGGGGGCAATCAATACCCCCTTTATCATTTGCAAACCAGCAACCACGCTTACATCTTCGATTGCAGATAATTTTCCAGGCCAATTTTTTCAATCAGCCCGAGTTGTTGTTCCAACCAGTATGCATGGTCTTCTTCTGTATCAACAAGGAGTTTTTCGAGTATTTCACGTGACTGGTAGTCTTTCTCCTGCTCGCAAATCGCAATGGCTTGTTTTAATGCATCGACAACCGCGTATTCGAGGTCAAGATCGCTTTTCAGCATTTTAGGTACTGTCGCACCAACATTGAGACCATCACGCTGAGACATATCCGGCGTAGCCTCAAGGAACAGCATACGCTGAATGAGTGCATCGGCATGTTCCATCTCTTCCTCAGTTTCATGCTTGATGCGCTCGTAGAGCTCATTCAGCCCCCAGTCCTGGTACATGCGTGAATGAATAAAGTACTGGTCAATCGCAGCCAGTTCGCCGGCAAGCAGTTTTTGTAATTGTGCAATAACCTTGTCATTACCTTTCATGTCGTTCTCCTTCTACACGCCTGACTGCAGGTAATTCTGTATGCCGATGCTGTCGATCAGGCTCAACTGGGTTTCACCCCAATCGATGCGTTCTTCATTTTCATCAAGCAGCTTTTCAAGGTGTTCGCGGCTGATATAGTCACTCGCCTGCTCGCATTGCGCAATGGCATCCTTGAGGCTGCCATTAATGCGTATTTCCATATCAAGATCGTTCTTAATAATTTCCTGCACATCTTCGCCAATGAGCAACTTGCCGAGGTCCTGTAGATTCGGCAGGCCTTCAAGAAACAGGATTCGTTTTACAAGGCGATCGGCCTCTTTCATGGCGTGAATGGAGGCCTCGTAATCGCGCTTCTCGAGCGATTCAAAGCCCCAGTCACCGAGCATGCGGGCATGCAGAAAATACTGGTTAATTGCGGTCAGTGATTCTTTTAATACCCCGTTCAGGGCCTGGTTCAGGTTCGGATCACCTTTCATTATTCTTATCTCCCAGGAATGTGTATCACTTGATTATATACAGACAGCACTGACTAAAAACAACTCAAAACGTCTGGCATTAGTACGACAGCTTTGAATCAGGTTGTTGCGAGAGCAGCGATGTTGGCTGGTGTAGTGAAAAAGGCCTGGTCGAGATTTTCATGCAGGATCTTGCGTGCACAATCTTTGCAACGACCACAGCAAGTCGCGACCTTCAGTTCACGAGACAGGTCTTCCATCGAGCATGCCCCCTGTTCACAGGCACTGCGAATCTGTTTATCGGTTACTGCGTTACATACACACACGTACATCCTGGCATTCCTCAACCTAATTGAAAGTGATAATGCGAATCGTTCTCATTATCATGGTTTACCTATGTGTTGTCAACACTGCGATAGGAAATGAAAATTCCTTGTATCGCGAATGATTCTCATTTACATTTAAGTGGTCTATTAACCCACAATGAGGATGAATATATGTCTTGTAATACAAATAATAAGAGAAATATCAGTGAGGTAGCACTCTTCCCCTTAAACATAGCCGGTACTGCATCGCCCTATATCTGTAATGGGAACTGTGCCAATTGCCCGAAAAAAGTATCTGTAGCCCACCTGAACAAACATCGAAAACCATCATGATGAGCAAAGAATATAGCTCGTCCAGCTTCGTTGAACTGGAAGTCGGCATTGACCAACTCGAAGGCCTGTTCAATCACGGCGACACCTGTGCTGCCGACGTACGATGTTTTTTCTGTAATTCGCCTACCTGCACCTGGAGACTGTGTCTGAAAGCATGTGCGAGACGCAACAGCGTCCCCCTCGGTGACCACGCTGCATGTGATTATTGCCCGCATTCATGTGAGAAACTGGATAAGGATAAAACTGTTCCCATCTGCGTGAAATCGGAATGCCTGAGTTATATAGGCTAACCCCTGATAAAACTTCAAGAATGCAAGAGAGTTGTTCTGGCAGTGCTATTTTTATAAACATATGGGGTACGGAATAGAGGGATCAATCAAGCTAACAACACTGTTTAATTAACGACTACAATAAAAATGCCTGCTTTCACTAGATTTTTTACTTTGCGTACCTTTGTGCGCTTTGTGGTTGCGCTTAACCTTCGGAACGATGGTTAGTGACTCATAGAGGTCTACGATATCATCATGAGTACCCAACTCGATTTCCAATCTGATCAAGACAACTCATAATTACCCAGAACCTGCGAGGCAGGCTCTGGGTATCTCTGATGAATCTCGAAGAGATTCTAGGGAGAAGCCCGAAGGGGTTCTGTGAGCAACGCCTTATGTCTTAGGCAAGCTTAAATTGAGGTCAGAGACTGAGTGATCCCCACATAATTCATCCATAATACTGCTGTGCTGCGGTTTGTTGTTCAAGTCGCCGCATGGCCTCATTGTAATCATGCTGCCTGAACACGAAGCCCTTGTCGAGCACGCGACAGCCTAAATAAAAGGTCGAGAGCACCTT
>Ga0316207_10001204_pt1 | contig 33273 bp, 30 predicted proteins | sample 6weekpyrite_MG_FD_204943 | JGI IMG/M metagenome (GOLD analysis project Ga0316207, IMG submission 204943) | Microbial mat bacterial communities from mineral coupon in-situ incubated in ocean water Damariscotta River, Maine, United States -... | ecosystem: Environmental > Aquatic > Marine >...
TCATAGCCGTCAAGGAACAAAGTCAATCCGGTGCTGTCTACCCTTTGACCATTTTTATATATACCCCCGAAATTGAGACGGTCCGGTATTCCGTTTTTATAGGGATAGCCAAATTCACGAATGAAATATTCAATGCCTTTTTCCCTGTACAGACCGGAAGTCGGTTCAGGCGTCATCAATGTGATTGGTCCCCCGCCATGCGGGTTATCAAGATTTTTAACGCCGTGCTGCTTAACCTCCCATCCAAGATAGTCCGGATCAGAATTACCGTTTGGAGTTATGCCCAGCATGGCTTCAAGTGTATAGCCGCCGCAGTTACTTGAACGGCAGGGAACAAGCCCTCTATTCGCATCCAGACGAACTGAATCTATCCATCCCTCGTTATGAATTTCATACAACGCTGAAAGAAGCATTTCTTTTGAAGACGTTGCTTGCTGATATCTGTCCAGAGACAGTCTGAAAAAAACACCTTCTGGATCCGGAAAGGCCATGTTTTCAATTTCATTGCGGATTGGATTATCCGGTCCTGTCAGGTGACCAAGAATACACCCATCATCCCTGATGCCCAGAAACAGTAGCCGCCCTTCATTCCGGGAAGCCATTTGTTCACTGGGAGCATTGAAGCATCGGGCCAGAAAACCCGACATACGGACTTCCGGATATTTCGGGTATAATATCAATTGTGCATTGGGTGCCCGGTGTGCTTCACCGGAAGCATCGACCCAGAAAAAATCCAGACCTGCTTTGAAACGGTCCCTTTTGCTGCCTGCTTGATCGTCCGTATCTGTGACCACGCCCAGGTTGGGGATACTGTTCAATGCCTGGAAGTCAGAACCCAGATAAACCTGGTTTTTTGAATTATCGTTGGGTGAGAGCTTTTTCAGAAGCAAACGGGATACACCATGATGCAAAAACAGTTCCTGTAACATTGAAAGTTCTGTGATTTCGATAAACTGCTGTCTGCTCATTGACTTTCATGTCCGGTTTCGTCAATTGTCGCATATTCGCTGTCTTTTCCAAGAAAATCAGCAATTTTTTCAATTATTGCGTTAATCTCTTTTTCCGGTTTGTTTTTTATGGCGCATTCATAAACAATCAGAACCCGCCATCCCAGTTTCCGGAGAGCGTCAATATTTTTCCGGTCGCGTATTTTATTGGCAGTTATTTTTGCATGCCAGAATTCAGAATTTGATTTGGGCCATTTAAACAGGGCACAATCGTGACCATGCCAGAAACAACCATGTATCTGGATCACAGCATTTCTGCTTTTGAATACCATGTCCGGTTTGCCCGGCAGTTTTTTTACGTGAAGTCTGTAACGAAAACCTTTTGCATGAAGGCCCTTCCGGATCGTTATTTCCGGCCCGGTATCCTTGCTTCGGATAGCGGCCATCATCCGGCTTCGTTTTTCGGGAGTTACAGTATCCACCATGGCTGATCTGCTCCCGGCATGATGTTTTACTCGGCTGCAATCCTGAAAAGTTCACCAGGATCCAGATGCCGCATAATGTGGGGTTTCATATACCGGGCAATTTCTTCAACCACCGGGACGACAACTGAATTTCCGAACTGTGCATAGGCACGGGTATCTGAAACCGGAATAACCATTTCAGGCGTTCGCCCGGTATCATATCCCATCAGGCGGGCGCATTCCCTGGGGGTGAGTCTTCGCGGGTTCTTTCCATCCTGCCGGATCAGAATTTCACTGCCATCCTTGTAATATCGTGCAGACAATGTGCGGGCCTTGTCTCCGGGACCGTTCAGGCCAAAGCCAAAACCGTTTCCTTTGGCTTTATGCTTGGCGGCATAGCCTTTAAGATAATTCCATAACTTGTCAGACAATGTATATTTTTCATTGACCCGGCATGTTTCATTTGCTCCGGTTAAATCTGGAGGCAGGGTGAAAGGTTCTTCAGGCAATTCATTCTCATTGTGCAGAATATTTTCCAGAACCGGCCCCCGCGCCGGATCAGGAAATTCCAGCTTATCGAAATCAAAACCGGTATCCTCTTTGAACCCGGCGATAAAAATGCGTTCCCGATGCTGGGGAACGTACCCTTTTGCGTCAATCACCCGAAAACTGATGTGATAACCCAGTTCGTTTTCCAGAGCGCCACGTATTGTTGCAAACGTGTCCCCTTTGTTATGACCTCTGAGATTTTTTACATTTTCCAGAAGAAAAGCCGAAGGCCGATGATGTTTGAGTATCCGGAGCACATCAAAAAATAAAGTTCCCTGGGCTTTATCCATAAATCCGTGAGCTCTTCCGAGTGAGTTTTTCTTTGAAACACCGGCAATGGAAAATGGCTGACAGGGAAACCCGGCGAGCAAAACGTCAAACCGGGGAATATCCTCAGCACGGATCTTCGTAATATCCCCGGAAATTTCATGATCATCGGAAAAATTGGCCTTGTAGGTTTTCTGTGCATAGGAATCCCATTCACTTGTAAAAATACATTTTCCGCCAGTGGCCTCGAAGCCCCTGCGCATGCCTCCTATGCCGGCAAATAGATCAATAAATGTGAAATCAGGATTTGGGTTACGAAATTGTTTTCGGTATTCCAGACGATCTGTCAGTAACTGCACATTTGCTTTGCCGGGTTTGATTTCGCCATTTTCCCAGCGGTAAACAGTTTTTAGGGTGACTCCCAAAAGCTCGGCGGCCTCATGAATTGAAAGAGCATTGTCTTCACGTAATTTTCTGAATGAGTTTTTCATATACTTTTGACGTGCCTCAAAGGGAATTTTTTTGACAATATGGGTATATGCAGTCCCAGTAAAGAGAAAAATCAGACAAATGTTCTTGCAATGTTCTTATTGATTACAGACTTGTTGAAAATTTGTCAATAGGTTTGGGATAAACCCGGCCTGGACAGCATTAACTGTTACCCATCAATTAGGCTAAAAAAAATTTGGATACCAGATAAAGAAACTTAATTTCCGGACTCATTCAATAGTTGCGATGACTACATTACCGCTATCTTGATAGTGCACGGAACTGAAACAGGCGGTGCTGGCAATGGCGATGCCCCGGCCGTGCATGTGGGTCATTCTTGAAGGCGAGAAATCAAGATATTCCTGCCAATTAAAACCATCGCCCTGATCCATTATTGTCAGTTCAATTCTGCCGTTTTCAAAGCGTTCAAATTTGAGTTTGGCATATTTGTCTTTATAGGGATCAAGCTGCAGCCGGGTTTCGATTTCCCGAAAATACTGGTCATTGTTCAATAATTCGGTTTTGGCATCATATCCCAGTCCAAGGTTACCGTGTTCAACGGCATTCATCATCAATTCCACCAAACCGATAACCACGGTATCCGGGTTTTTGCACAGTCCGGCGACACCACTGGCAATGTTACGGACGTCTTCGGGCGTTTTAAAATGATATTTCGATGAAACCAGATGATCACCGCCGGGAATAACCTTCGAAATCCGTTCGATGTTTTTGATATACCCGTCCAAAAAAGTATCAATGGACTGATAGCGCGGATTATCCGCCGGAATGTTTTGACCATAGAACTGATCATAAATGCCGCGCAATTTATCGGTCATGTATGAAGTCCGCCGGTTCATGGAATTGAGACGCGCTTCGACCGTTGCGTTCAACAAATCAAAGTCGATAGGCTTGGTCAGATAATCATCGACACCAAGAACCTTGCCATCCAGTAAATCCGATTTGTCGGCAAGAGCCGTCAAAAAAACCACCGGCGTTGCCTGCAGTTGATTGGGTTCCGCCCGCAACGAGCGGTAAAAATCAAATCCACCCGATTTAGGCATCATAATATCGGAAATAATCAAATCCGGGAGAAATTCCCGGGCGATTTCAAGGCCTTCTTCTCCGTCCCCGGCTTCACGAACATCGTGTCCGCAATCAACCAGTTCTTCGGCGATTAACGTTCTGATTTGCTCTTCGTCTTCGGCAATGAGTATTTTCGCCATAATTCACCAACTAAGGGACTATTTTCATTTGAAATACCGGGCAAAGCGGAAAACGTGCGTACCCATGCACACGCCTACCCGTTCATCAGCATCCATAGTTGATTATAGTTTTATTATGGCTAAATAAAAGTCACTAATTGGTATATGGGAACATTTGGTCAAAACAGGCAATATCCATCATTTCACGAACCTGTCCTTCATTGGAAATGCGTAAAGCAGTGCTTGCATTGCTTGTTTCGCCGGAATTTCGAATACGCAACAACAGACCAAGCCCCGCAGAATCGATATATTCCAGACCGGTTACATCCACGACCCATTTGGAACACGATGTATCGTCCAAAGATTTGAGAATATCCCGGAACGTTTTTTGATCATCGAAAGTTAACCGTCCCGTTAATTTGATTTCCATGCTGTCGCCGGATTGTTGCGTACTGTATTCCATTGAATGCTCCTGTTCGTTCTTCAGAACGTGATGACAAAAATAAAATCCGTTCCGGGTTTAGTCAAAAACAATAAACACCTCAGTCTATCATTTGCATGAACTCGGCCATGTTATCGCTCAGACTTTTGACGGGTTCTTCCAAGTCTTCCGCCGACCAGATCACCTGAATGGAAGACGAATAGGAATTGGCCGAGGCCTGAACCACCTGAACCACATTTTCAACAACCATGGCACCGTCGTCGGACAGCATTTTGGCCTGACCGGAAATTTCCGATTGGGCGGCGTTCTGTTCTTCGACAGCGGCGGCGATGGACCCGCTGATTTCGTTCAGTTCCGTACTGATTTTATGGATGCCTTCGATGGCGACGACGGCTTCCTTGGTAGATGCCTGAATACCGGCAACTTGCTCGATAATGCTTTCGGTGGCGTTGGCCGTTTGTCCGGCCAGATTTTTAACTTCCGATGCGACGACAGCGAAACCTTTACCGGCCTCACCGGCGCGGGCGGCTTCGATGGTGGCGTTCAAGGCCAGCAAATTGGTCTGGCTGGCAATGCCGGTGATCATTTCCACCACCGAATTGATCTGCTCAGCCGCCTTCGACAGGCTTTCAATGCGTTCGCTGGCTTCGGCCGATTGTTCCATCACCCGACTGACCGATTCCGAAGATACCGACATTTGCCGGGCGATTTCATTGCTGGTCGCAGATAATTCTTCGGTCGCGGCGGAAACAGCGGATGTGTTTTCAAGGGAACGTTTGGCTGCCGTTGAAACTTCAAACGACTTGCTGGACGCCGTATCGGTTTTACGGACAACTTCATTGGCCGCCTTGGAAATTTCACCGACCCGGTCATTGGCATAGGATACAAGATTGTTAACCGTCGTTGCCAATTCAACGGATTTGTCATGAACGTTGGAAATCTGATCAATCGATTTATTGATCAGATTGGCCCCGTTGGCGAAACTGCCGGACATGCCGCCCGGTAAAATTTTACGGTAATATTTTTTGTTGGCGACGTATTCCATCGCCGCCGACGATTCACGGATATAGGCATCCGTCACGTCAATCACCCGGTTAATGGCATTGAACAACTCCGCCATATCCCCGGCACTGTCCAGATCGAGGATACGTTCTTCAAAATTTCCGTCTACAATTGCATTGCAAACACGAATCGCATCCTGAACGCGGTCATTGCCACCAGAGGATGATCCAAATAGTCCAGCCATGATTGTTGTCCTTCCTGATTTAAGTCCCTGATTTAAGTCAACGTCAACACAGAAATTATAAAATCCGTTTATAATTCCGACTATAAACTCAGCGCGAATTCATTCGCTTCCATTTTCCGTTCGGCAAGCAGGTTTGTCAGCGTCCGGAATGATGATTCCATCCCGTCTTTACGGTTGGAATGGCGATTTTCTTCGGCCAACAGGTCCCTGTAAAGGGGTATCACCGTATTATCGATGGTTGCACGCTTGGGAACCCGGCGGTTTGAATGATAACCGACACATTGCCCGCCGGCATCAAATGATGGCGTAACATGGGCCAGAACCCAATAATGATCACCGTTTTTAGACCGGTTCACCACATAGGCAAACAATTCATTGCCGGAAGAAATGGTATCCCACAACAGTTTAAAAATGCACCTTGGCATTTCCGGGTTGCGGATCATGCTGTGGGGCTGCCCCAGGCATTCCTTTTCCGTGTAGTCGGCCAAACGCAGGAAAACATCATTGACGTAGGTTAATCGACCTTTCAGGTCGGTCTTCGAGACAATGATTTCATTTTCCGCGAATGTTCTTTCAACACCGGTCAGATGTAAACTCGTATCGGCCATTCAACTTCCCCTTGGAGCGGTTCATTAAAACATATTCAAAAAAAACTGTTTTGAATCTGAAACTTAAAATCACAAGCAATACAAATCCAGCAATGAAATACTGCCACGAATGCTATAACAATATCAAGTTTCAAAATGTTTCTGAAATATTTCAGGTTTTATTACGAATACTGTTCACAAGAACTCAAACAAGAAAAAAACGGAAATTTTGTAAAAAATTAAATTAAAAAAGAAACAGACTACGGATAGACGCGCCTTCGGCACAAAAGCGTTACCTATGTCTCCGGGCCGGACATTTGGGTTATGGCGGAGGGACGGGGATTCGAACCCCGGAAGGGCTTGCACCCTTGCTGGTTTTCAAGACCAGTGCATTCAACCGCTCTGCCATCCCTCCGCAACGGGAACCGGGTTTTTGACCTTGTGCGATTCCGGCTTTCGGGTATGTTTGAACATACCCCGATGAGCGAATGCGATAAAAAGAATATTTTTAAGTGATAAGCAAGTTCTTAATGACAAATCCGTCAAAAAAATATCCCCGTTCATGGGCACAGGAAAAAACCCGTACTCAGGCCGGATTGAGTTGCCCGTCATCGGACGTGAAAAACCATAACCGTGACGGGTTTTTAACCAGATATATACCGGCCAGAACAATCGGAAACAGCCCATTTATATAAAGCAAAGGAATAAATTCCAGATTTTTGGCGACCATATTTTCAAGCCCCAACGTTTCCAGTTGCAGCAACACCATTAAAACAACAGCCGTTGTTATCCGTGAAACCTGGGATTTCCTTGAAAACGACCCGGTCAGCAAACAGGCCAGCCCGATCAACGTATACCCCAGAATAAAAAACGGAGAGATCAAACGTTTATGGGCTTCGACAATAAATTTCCCGCGGTCTTTGGGCAGGACTTTTTTATCCTGATCAATATTGATCAATTCGCTGAACAGACGTTCACGCGGGCCACGATGGCGGAATGGCGTCGCTTCGGTTCCGGAATTGATATCAAATACATAGCGGTCAAAATACAAAATTGTAAAGGTGCGCCCGCCATTTTCCGTCATTTGCCGGTTGCCGTTGTTCATCAAAACACGGGCACCATTGTCAACCCGGACCATCGCCCCTTTTTCGGCCATCAATGTCACCGGTTTTTCAGGATTTCGTTCATCATGAACAAGAATTCCCAACAACTGACCGTCTTTGGTGCGTTCGCGCACATACACCGTCACTCCCGTTGTCACGTTGGTAAATTCGCCTTCTTTCAGCAATATCTGCGAATAGTTATAGCGAATTTCCCACTGCAGTTCGCGAAACAAACGGTACGATTCCGGCATCAAATACAAATTCAGTGCATAGCCGAAAACAACAGCCGCCATTGATAACAAAATGGCCGGTTTGGCAAGAGCCATCTGGCTTAGTCCCGCCGCACGCATAACCACCAGTTCGCGGTCAGTCACCAGTTTGCTGTAGATAAAAACAACGACGGCAAAAACCGCAATCGGCAAAATGATTGCCAGAAAATTCGGAAGCAACAACAATGTCAGATAAACAAACATCCCCGCCGACAAGCCGCGGTTGACAATCATTTCCACATAGCGCAAGGATTGCGACAACCAGACAACAGACGTCAGTCCGGTGGCCACCAGCACCATGCCAACGAACAATTGACTGAAAACGTATCTGTTTAACCGTCCCATCAAAAATCAGGCCAGATCGATATAGCCGACTTCAATGGCGTGTTTCAACGCCTCAAAAGCTTCACGCGCTTCTTCATATTTGATGCGGTGTTCTTTCAAATCATCAATGGCTTGCTGGTCTATAGGTTCTGCATCATTGTTTTTGGACGTAAAAGAAAAAGCTGCTGCCAGATACTCTGCCCGCACTTTTGCCACAGCAACAGCAAACGACAACACCGATTGGGAATTAATCGGCGGAATTTTTTTACTCAGAACCTCGCGATTAGCCAACCGGATGCCCTGTTCCGCTTCAAGCAGAAAACGCTGTTGCCTTGCAAGATCGTCTGTCATTATTAATCTCCAAATCAGTTTCCCCTCATCAACCTTTCGCGATGACGGTAAAAGATCATAGTCACATGATCATAATATCATATATAGTTATTCCACTGTTTAAAACACCCCTGTTCTACAGGAAAGAGCTAACAATACACGGGAAAGCTTTGATGGTAATCGCATACTTTGCAGCCGGTTGTTTCTGGGGCGTCGAAGCAACGTTCAGAAAACAGAACGGCGTCGTTGACACATCCGTCGGCTATATGGGCGGGCATCAGGAAAACCCAACCTATCAACAGGTATGCAGCGGAAAAACCGGCCATGCCGAAGCCGTCAAAGTGACGTTTGATGACAAGGTTATTGATTACAAGGATTTGCTGGAATTCTTCTGGGCGTGCCATGATCCGACAACCCTTAACCGTCAGGGACCGGATGTGGGCAGCCAATACCGCTCGGCCATTTTCTTCACAACAGAAGAACAACAAAGGCAGGCCGAAAACAGCCTTAAGGATATCCAGAAAAACTGGCGCCGGACCATTGTTACCGAAATTTCCCCGGCAGGTACTTACAATATAGCCGAAGACTATCACCAGCAATACTTTGAAAAACAGGGAATGGGATCATGCCACAACCGGTAACGGCCAACGTTTCACAATCGCCAAACAAACCCGTTGTCACCATTGATGTCATCATCGATACCATTTGCCCATGGTGTCTGATCGGGAAAACCCGTTTGGACAAGGCCTTGTCGGAACGGGGAAATCTGCATTTCAAAATTCGCTGGCATCCTTTTTTATTAAACCCTGACATGCCGGAAAACGGAATGGACCGGCAGGACTATATCAGCACAAAATTTGGTGGTGAAAACCGGGGAAGGCGGGTTTATGATGCCATCCGGGCAACGGGTGAAAGTTGCGGCATCCCGTTTCAATTTGATAAAATTGAACGCACACCGAATTCGGTTGATTCGCACCGGCTTATCCGCTTTGCCGCCAAAACAGGACAGGACGAAGACGCTGTTGATAAATTATTTGAACTTTTTTTCATCCAGGGCCGGGATATCGGCCAGCGGGATGTCCTGATCGAATGCGCATCAACCATCGGACTGGATACGGATGCCTTTTCCGCCTACCTGGACAGCAATGAGGACAAAAAATGGGTGTTCGAAGAAAATGCCAATGCCCACCGCATGGGCGTCGAAGGTGTCCCAGCCTATGTTTTTGACGAACGCATGATTATTTCCGGCGCACAGGAACCGGAAGTCTTGCACCGGCTGATTGATGCGGCTATGGAAAGAACAGGTTCCACCCCGTAAGCATTGGCTCACCAGTCCATGAAATCGGCATTAAGCCAGATCACCGCAACATATTCCGTTGAACAGGACAGGATATTGTTGCGTATCGCCACGTCAGAGCAAACCGAATTCAGATTATGGCTGACCCGGCGTTTTGTCCACGTGTTGTGGCAGGCTTTGCTGAGCGTCATTGAAAAAGACGAAAGCCTGAAATCAGAGTTGACCCCTGAAATCAAAAATGCCGTGCTCGGCATGTCCCATCAGGAAGCCGTTCAGAATACGGATTTCAGCCGTTCACATGATGAAGGTAACGTCGATATCACATCCAACACCGGGCCGTTGCTGGTCACCGGCGGCACACTGCACCCGGCAGCGCCCAGCATTACCAAACTCAGCATGGACACGTTAAACGGCCAGAAAATCAGTTTTGATCTGGACCGTAAACTGTTACACGCCTTGTGCCATTTGTTGATTGAAACCAGCACCAAGGCCCAATGGAAACTGGATATGACGGTCGGTGATCCGCTGGTGCAAACCATGGATCAAAAACACCTACACTAATTCCCGAATACACGTTCTGCATTCAGATAGCCGATTTTTTCCGCCACTTCGGGCTTTAGCGACCCCAGAACTTTCCTGATTTTTTTGATGTTTCTGCGGTACCTTTTACCAAGGTATTGTTTGGCGCCGAACCGGCTGTCGGTACCGACCATGAACCGGTCCGGGAAGTCTTCCATCAATAAAGCCCAGTCTTCGAACAATTCATTGTCATTATTTGAAATCGGATGCAGTTGATCCCATTTCAATTTCCCGCCGATTTTGACCAGTTTCATATTGACCATCAAAGACGGATACTTTTCAAACAAGGCCCGCAGAATTTCAGGACTGGTCATGGCCGTGTGGGACAGGATCAATTTCAGATCCGGATAACGCCCAAACCACAGTGCCAGACCGGACAAAATCTGTTTTTCATAAGATACCCCGTCTGCGGTCATCGGTTCGGCGTGGACATCAAGCGGCACCCGCATCTTTGCCGCCAGCGCCACCACACCCATTAACGGTTTGAAGTTAAACGGAAAATGGATTGACGCCATGCCCGGTTTTTTTTCAAAATGATAAGGCCCGATTTCGCCAATCCCCAGACAGCCGCCGCTTTCAAGATCGGCCTCAAGCCGCCCCAGACGGTCCTTTAAATCAGTTTCGGAATAACTGCCGCGAAAGGCGTCATCCATCCAGTTGGTCAGATAGGTGCTGCCACACAACCGCCCCGCAGAGGCCCCGCCCAACCGGACAAACCGTCTGCGTTCCGATGCGTTTCCCCGCTTTGTTTTCATAATGCCTTCGTTGGGGGTCGGTAATACCAGCGCCCGGCTGACTTTGGCAATTTTCAGTTTGTCCAGTACATCCGGTACACCGCCGTTGTCGAGACCGTTCAGAAAGTGCACATGGCTGTCAATTATTTTGCCCGTGTAGGAACCATCTGCGGGACGGCTGGCCCGGTCCGGGTCAAAATCCACATGTTTCCATTGGATATCCGGTTCCGGCAAGCTTTCAGCTTGAGCGTATTGAAAAAAAGGAAAAGCAACGACAATAAGGAAACAGACAAACCGCATGACCAACCTCCTGTATCTATCCGTTTTGATTTTGCCCATCCAGTGCTATTTTGACAAGTTGAATGACCAGAAACCGTACCCCGTTCAGGCGCTGTTCGTCATTATCCCAGCTTCGCATATAAACAAGCCGGTGATCAGGGCGCAGTTTTGCCGTTCCGGAATTTTCCTGAATAAACCCAACCAGCCCGGCCGGGTTGGCAAAGGCATCCTGATAAAAGGCCACCACGGCGCCTTTGGGGCCGCTGTCGATTTTGACGATCCCGGCGCTCCGGCACAGTTGTTTCAGTTCCACCGTTTTGATCAGGTTTTCAAGTTCCAACGGCAACGGACCAAACCGGTCGATCATTTCCGCCTTGAAACTTTCGATTTCCATATCACCCTGTAAATCAACGATGCGCCGGTAAAGCCCCATACGCACGCTTAAATCGGCCACATAGCGTTCCGGGATCATCACCGCCATCCCCAGATTGATTTGCGGACTCCAGTCGTTGCCGTGCTCGTCCGCCTCTCCGCCCTTGGCTTCGGCAACGGCTTCTTCAAGCATTTGCTGGTAAAGTTCAATGCCGACTTCGCGAATGTGTCCGGATTGTTCCTGACCGAGCAAATTCCCGGCACCGCGAATATCCAGATCATGGCTTGCCAGCGTGAACCCCGCCCCCAGAGTATCAAGGGTCTGCATGACTTCGAGCCGTTTCATGGCGGTTTTGGTTACATTCCGCCCTTCGGGGAATGTCAGATAGGCATAGGCTCTGATTTTTGAACGCCCGACCCGGCCGCGCAACTGATAAAGCTGGGCCAAACCAAACATATCGGCGCGGTGAATGACAATGGTGTTGACCGACGGCATATCAAGGCCCGATTCGACGATGTTGGTGGATAACAGAATATCGAACTTTGCATCATAAAAATCGGTAATGGCTTGTTCCAGCCGGGATGGGGACATGCGGCCATGGGCGACGCCGATTTTGGCTTCGGGCACCAGTTCTTTCAGGCGTTGCTGTAGCGGGTCCAGATCGGCCACCCGTGGACAGACATAGAAAATCTGTCCCCCACGAAAACGTTCGCGTAAAATGGCTTCGCGTATGATCACCGCGTCATAGGGCATGATAAACGTGCGCACCGCCAGACGGTCCACGGGCGGGGTCGCGATCAGGCTCATTTCGCGAACGCCGCTCATGGCCAGTTGCAGAGTCCGGGGGATCGGGGTCGCCGTTAACGTTAACACATGAACATCGGATTTCAGATTTTTCAGGCGTTCCTTGTGGGCGACGCCGAAATGCTGTTCTTCGTCAATGATCAACAAACCCAGATCGGCAAAGCGGATGTCTTTGGCCAGCAAGGCATGGGTGCCGATGACGATATCGACCTTGCCTTCGGTCATATCTTTTTTGGTTTGGGCCTGGTCTTTGGCGGTAACCAGCCTTGACAGTTGTGCGATTTTCACCGGGAAACCCTTGAACCGTTCCTGAAAATTCAGAAAATGCTGTCGGCACAACAAAGTGGTCGGGGTAACAATAGCCACCTGTTTGCCGGACATGGCCGCCACGAACGCCGCCCTGAGCGCGACTTCGGTTTTGCCAAACCCCACATCGCCACAGACCAGCCGGTCAACCGGGCGGCCACCGGACAAATCGTCAAGCGTATCGGTGATGGCCCGGGCCTGATCATCGGTTTCAACGAACGGGAAACGCGATGCGAATTCATCATAAAGCCCGCCCGGCAAGGTCACAGGCTGGGTGGTTTTCAATTCCCGGGCAGCAGCAACTTTGATCAGTTCCTCGGCCATGGCGCGGATACGGTTTTTAAGCCCGGCCTTGCGCGCTTGCCATGACGCGCTGCCCAACCGGTCAAGTTGGGCGCTGGCCGAGTCTGAACCAAACCTCGATATCATGTCGATGTTTTCAACGGGCAAAAACAATTTGTCATTGCCTGCGTACACCAGCCGCAAACAATCGTGCGGCGCCCCGGTGACCGTGATTTGTTCCAGCCCTTCAAACCGGGCAATGCCGTGATCCATATGCACGATTAAATCGCCTTCGTTCAATGACGAAGCCTCGGCAATGAAATTTTCCGCACTGATTTTTTTCCGCGCCGACCGGATCAAACGTTCGCCCAGAATGTCCTGTTCGGTGATCACCGCCAACGATGATGAAACAAAGCCTTTTTCCATTAAAGTCACAGCGATTGCAGTGATATTTGATTTCAGAGCGGCCACATCATCGTAACTGTTAACCGCAGTAATATTTTCCAGGCCATGATCCGTCATCATCGCCAGCAAACGGTCGCGCGAGCCTTCGCTGAAGGCACTTATCATGACGTTCAGGCCCTGTTTTTGCAGGCTTTGGATGTGTTCGCCCAATGCGTCAAATACATTGACGTCCTGCCTGATCCTGATCTCGGCAAATTCCTTGCCGTGCCTGACATTGAATTCGAAAGCGTTGGTTAATTCGCTGTCCGTTTGAAAAGGCTGGAAACAACCGACAGCCCGGTTATCAAGATTTTGTTGCCAGTCCTGTTTCGACAGAAACATTTTACCCACCGGCACCGGACGATACGGCTGTCCACCGTAATGGGATGCCCCTTTCCCGGATTTTTGGTGGCTGATCATATCCTGTCGGGCCTGATAGTATTCATCGATTAAATCAAGCCGGGCTGTAACGGATAAATCGGTCTGGTGATCGAGCAAAACAGCGGCCCCCGGCAGATAGTCAAACAGCTTTTCCATGCGTTCGTGAAACAACGCCAGCCAATGCTCCATGCCGATATGACGCTGGCCGTGGCTGATGGCCTGAAACAAGGCGTCGTCTTCGCCAGTTGATTGAAACAAAACCCGGTAATTGGACCTGAACCGGGTTATGCTTTGCTCGTTCAACAACACTTCGTTGACCGGGCGAATAATCAGACTGTCCGGTGCTTTACTGTCTTTCAGGGTGATCTGGCTGGCCGCATCAAAGGGGCGGATATGTTCCAGTTCGTCGCCAAAAAAATCAAGCCGGAACGGGGTTGCTGACGCCGCCGGGAAAACATCGACAATGCCGCCACGGATGGAATATTCACCGGCTTCCATGACGGTGTCCTGTTGATGATAGCCGTGGCTCAATAAAAATCGGGTGACGTCCTGAATGTCATAATTGCGGTTTTTGTCGAACGTAAAGACGGCCTCTTTGAAGACGTCCCTGGCGGGCACCCGTTGCAATATGGCAGCCACGGTGGTGATAACGACAAGCCCTTGATTTTCCTCTGGATCCTGACACAACCGGGACAGAACCTCTATGCGCTGGCTGACAATTTCGGCCTTCGGCGAGACCCGGTCATATGGCAGGCAATCCCACGCCGGAAACGTCAGGCATTCAATGTCCGGGGCAAAAAACCGCAAACATGAACGGTAATGTTCCATCGACATATCATCCGGCACCACCAGCAATACAGGGGTTTTACCCGCTGCTGCTTCGGCCAGCAGAAAAGCGCCGTAGCCTTCAACCACACCGGACAATGTGGTTAAGGTGCCAACCTGCAATGAGGCGACGTCAAAACGTTCGCTCATTTATAGTTGATCCTTGAACGCCATCAAATCCTGAAAAACGTCGGTCATGACATGGTCCGGCACCGTTCTCGCCCCGTTCAGCCACAAATATATATCGTGATCATTTTCATCCAGCAGTTTTTCCAGCTGTCCAAGCCGGTCATCATTCAGCCCCGCCAGCCGTTTTTCCGCAAAGCCGCCCAGAATCAAATCGTTTTCGCGAATGCCGCAATGATGCATGCGGAAATACAATTTTTTCCGCCTCGGGTCGAATTCGGCGACCTGTTTTTGTAAATCAGTCATTTGATTATTTGCCTGAGATTGTTAGGTGTTCTACCGTATAGCGACTGCTGTCCGTAATGTCAGCCACGCAATGACATGACATGTCATATTTATAGACAAAAAATACAGTAACCGGAACCAACCATGCGCCCTGAAATTTTATTTCCACTGTTTGCCAACCTGACATCGTTAAATGGTGTCGGGCCAAAAATGGCAAAAACGCTGGAAAAACTGACCGGACCGCATGTGGCCGATTTAACGCGCCATTTACCCGTATCCATCATTGACCGCAGCAACCGCCCCGTGATCAAGAACGCCCACCCCGGCCAGATCGCCACATTGAGCGTTGAAGTGATCAAACACAACAAAGCCCCCAACCGGCGGGTACCGTACCGGATTTTGTGCAAGGACAGCAGCGGTTTTATCACATTGATTTTCTTTCACGCCCACGAAGATTATTTGCTGAAAACTTTGCCCGTCGGCGAAACCCGTATCATCAGTGGCAAAATCGAAACCTATGATAACGCAGTGCAAATGACTCACCCGGATTACGTCACCACGCCGGATCAAATCGATCAAATCCCGCCGATAGAAGCCGTTTATCCGTTAACCGCCGGGATCGGGGTCAAACAAATAAGCAAAGCCATCAATCACGCCCTTGAACGGCTGCCGGACCTTGATGAATGGATTGACGGTGCATTGGTCAAAAAACAAAACTGGAAACCGTGGCAACAGGCGATGATAAAAGCCCACAACCCGGAAACAGCCGCAGACTTGGACCCCATGTCCCCGGACCGGCAGCGTCTGGCCTATGACGAATTGTTTGCCAACCAACTGGCACTGGCCCTGATCCGGCAACAACAGCGCCGCCTGAAAGGGCAATCCATTGTCAGTTCAGGAAAATCGGCGGAAAAAATTCTGAAAGCATTCAAATTTCCGCCAACCCCGTCACAAACTACCGCGTTACAGGAAATCAGCGATGATATGGCGTCAACGGACCGTATGTTACGCTTGTTGCAAGGCGATGTCGGCAGCGGCAAAACGCTGGTAGCCGTACTGGCCATGGCAAACGCCGTTGATGCCGGGTTTCAGGCCGCATTGATGGTGCCAACGGAAATTCTGGCGCGGCAACATTTCGCCACAATCCAGCCGTTGATCGAACAGGCCGGGTTAACCGCCCTGTTATTGACGGGCCGGGACAAGGGCAAATCCCGCACGGAAAAAACCAGCGCCATTCAATCGGGTCAGGCTGATATCATTATCGGCACCCATGCCCTGTTTCAGGACGATGTCGGTTTTCATCAACTGGGCTTGGCAGTGATCGATGAACAGCACCGTTTCGGCGTCCACCAGCGTTTGACATTAACCGGCAAAGGCCGTGCGGTGGATATGCTGGTGATGACCGCAACCCCGATCCCCAGAACTTTGATGCTGACGTCTTATGGCGACATGGATGTGTCCCGGTTGCTGGAAAAACCCGCCGGGCGCATTGCCGTCGATACGCGCATTTTTCCCATCTCCCGGGTTGAAGAAATTGCCCACGGTCTGAAACGCGCCATTGATAACGGCGAGCGCATCTTTTGGGTTTGCCCATTGATCGAACAATCGGACAAACTGGATCTGGCCGCCGCCGAAGACAGGTTTCAGATTTTAAAATCATATTACGGTGATCGCGTCGGACTGGTCCATGGCCGCATGAAAGCCAAAGACAAAGATGCGATGATGACCGCCTTTATCAAGGGGGACATGGATATTCTGATTGCCACATCTGTCATCGAGGTTGGCGTCGATGTACCCGAAGCCACGATTATGATTGTAGAGCACGCCGAACGCTTTGGTCTGGCCCAGCTTCACCAGTTACGGGGCCGCATTGGCCGCGGCCACAAAGCGTCCCGTTGTTTGCTGGTTTATGGCGATGATATCAGCCAAAATGGCCGCGCAAGGCTGAAAACGCTGCGCGAAACCGAGGATGGCTTCATCATTGCCGAACAGGACCTGAAACTGCGCGGTGCCGGGGAATTGCTTGGCACACGGCAAAGCGGAATCCCGGAATTCAGTCTGGCCGATTTGAATTATCATGCCGATTTGTTGCAAACAGCCAGGCGGGATGCGGAAAAATATTTATCGACCGACCCGAAATTGACCAGCGAACGGGCCAAAGCCATCCGCACATTATTGTATTTGTTTGAACTGGACAGTGCCATCCGCAATCTGAGATCAGGATGATTTATCATCTTTCGCTGTTTTCGAGGATTTGAATTTTTCACCGGGGCGGCTGTCTTTGGCAACCAACACCGGCGTGTTGCCTTCTTCGCGCAGCAAGTCCACGTCTTCGTAGGTTTTCGCAGATGTTAATGGCTTGTCTTTCAAATCTTTCGGACGCCGATCCGGCGGTGTGACAATACCGCCTGAAATCACCATTTTAATGGCTTCTTCCACAGTCATCGTCAGCGGGATCAAATCCGTTACCGGAACAAACAGCAAAAATCCGGATGTGGGGTTGGGCGTCGTCGGCAGAAAAATATTGGTGCATTCTTCTTCGGTAATGTTCTGCACCTCGCCCATGGTACGCCCGGTTATAAAAGCAATCGCCCAGATCCCGCGCCTTGGGTATTCAACCAGAACGGCTTCTCTGAAAGCGTTGGATTGTTGCGCCAGGACCGTTTCCAGAATTTGTTTAACGGCGCTGTGGATATTACGGACAACGGGCATTCTGGCCAGTATGCGCTCAATAAAACGGGCCCAGATTTTGCCGATGAAACCGGCGGTAAAAGCACCGATCAGAATTAAAAACAACGTGATGACAACCAGCCCAAGTCCCGGAATACCAAACGGAAGATAGGTTTCCGGATTGTATTTAAGCGGGATCAGCGGGGTAACTTTGCTGTCGACAAATCCGATGAACACCCACGACAGATAAAGGGTGATGAAAATCGGCGCGGTAACAAGAACACCGGCAAAAAAATAGGCCCGGGTGCGCTGTCCAAAAGTCATCTTCTTGGGCGCATCAGGTGGAATTTGATCTGTTGTCATCGGTTTTCAATTCAAAAATTAAAGACGAAAAAATTGTGCTGCATGATATAGTTTGCAGGGCTTTGTGTTTCTGCGGTGTGCATACCATAATGCCTTACGATAAAATACGCCGACAGGCGGCTTTCTGCAAGATGAACAGGATGGTTTCATGACACATCAAAACTGGACGGCCCATTACATCTATCAGGACGAGGATGGCAACACCCGTTCCATGACAACGCAATTGACAGCCGATGATCATGATCAGGCCATGAAAATCGCCGCCAAATCACCACCCGGAAACGAATTCGTGGTTTCGGTCTATCCCTTAAGCGATGATCAAATTCTGGACGGGGTGCGTATGGACGCCCTGAAAAAAACCGGCAAACAATGTAACGATATCGAAGGCTTCGTCGCCGCATGGGAAGCAGAAAACCCGGACGATTCCGAACAACAGACAGAAACCGACAAACAGGGACTTGAAATACAAACCGTCTTGCAACAGCTTTTGCAGCAGCATAAAAAAGCCATAGCAGGCAAAAAATAAAATTTTACGGGTAGGAAAAGCGTATGGTTAAAATGGTCTGGAGAGATGCTTACAGCACAGGCATTCGTGTGATTGACGAAGATCACAAAATGCTTTTCAGCATCATCAATAATCTGGTTGATGAAATTGATTCCGGATCAACGCTGGATTCGAGAAAAATCTCGTCCGTACTCGAAGCCCTGAACGCCTACGTCGCCAGCCATTTCACCCGCGAAGAACGGTTTCTTGAGCAATTCGGCTATCCTGAACTGGCCAATCACAGACATTCCCACGATGCCTTGCGCAATCAGTTGGGGACCATCAGCAATGATTACCGGACGGACCCCGACAGCATTGATTTACAGGCCTTGTCGATGTTTTTGATGAAATGGCTGTCAGAGCACATTTTAAAAAGCGATATGGATTATGTCCCCTATTTACTGGGCAAAAAAACCGGTGTGCCGTCATCGTCGCGGTCAAAATCCTTGCAGGTCACCGTCTCCGTTCCCAAAGACAAAACATATCTGATTACGGAATTTGCCAATGAGTTGAGGAAATCCCGGGACAGCGATATGGCTGTGAAAAATTTTTATGACGCCTATTTCAATGGCGACTATAAAAAATAACCGTCACCGTTCCAGCCATCATCTTTCCCTAAACGATGTGCTGATGGAACTGACCACCGGTTTCATGAGATAGGCCAACAGGGTTTTTTTACCGGTTTTGATATCCGCCTGTACGGTCATACCGGGCAGAACCCGGTTGCGTTCCGGATCAAACCCCACATAGCTGCGATCCAGGGTGACCACACCCTTGTAATAAGGCGCGCCATTTTCATCAAGAAATGTGGATGCGGAAATTTCTTTCAACTGGCCACCGATGCCGCCAAAGCGGGCAAAATCATAGGTCGTCACCTTGACCGTAACCGGCTGTCCGATTTCAACAAAACCCACGTCACGGGTCGTTATCCGTGTTTCAACCACCAATTCCTTGTCTAACGGAACAACTTCCATGATCACCGCACCGGGGGGGATGACGCCGCCGACGGTATTGAAAACCAGTCCTTTGACAATACCGCGTACCGGGGATGTAATTTGCAGGCGCCTGACCCGGTCCAGCAGACGGCTCATGCTTTCGTTGACCTGCGCCAATTCATTGGTTATGACGCCCATTTCCGTCAATGCCTGTTCTTTGTCGTCACTGCCAAGCTGGTATAATTTGTCTTCCACTTCCTGCAATTCCTGGGTGACCCGTTCCCGGTCTCCGATTAGATTCGACAGATCACCACGCGCCTGATTAAGCTGTCGTTTGATGTCAAGGTAGGCCAGTTTTGTCGCCAGTCCCTTTTTATAAAGCTCTTCACGCAATTTGAATTCTTCAAGCAACAAATCGGTATTTCTGGACAGCGTTTCGATCTGGTCCTTGAACACGGACAATTCGGCTTTTTTGGCATCGATCTGGGTTAAAAATACTGTGCGTTTGTCTTCGCGGGCGGCCATCTGGCTTTCATAGATAATGATCTGATCCTGAATTAAATCCGCATATTGCTTGCCGGCAAATGAAAAATCCGGTTCGCGCCCGGTTCCGACGGCACGCAGCCTTTCAGCCTGTAAATCAAGCCCCACTTTACGCGCCCGGGTTTGCCTTAATTCTGCGGCAGCTCCGGCTTCGTCGAGCTTGATCAGGACCTGGTCTTTTTCAACAATTTCGCCTTCCTGAATATTGATCGCTTTGATAATACCGCCCTCGAGATGCTGGATCGACAGGATCTGCCCGGTAGGTACAATTTCGCCTGACGTCGCCGCCACTTCATCCACATTGGTGATCGCGGCCCAGCCCAAAAAAGCGATAATCACTGCGACGATACTGATCATGGCGATACGGATCAAAGTTGAGCTTCCGGATTCTTCAAGAATGACCGATTGCGCCAAAAACCGGGATTGCCTGCCGCCGCGTTTGAATTTCGCAGGTTTTTGCGTATCGTTTTCTTTATTCTGGATTTCTTCGGTCATGACGTTCTCTTTTCACATGCAACATTAAAATCACATAAAGTCTTTGGGCATTTGCGGCAACACTTCTTCGGCCGGACCGGCGGCACGGACATTACCGTATTCAAGCCAGACAATTTTATCCGCCAGTTTCAAATGACTGGGGCGGTGAGTGACTATCAAGATCGTCGTTTCGCCCCGCATTTTATCCACTTCCTGCATAAATTTCTGATCACTATCAAAATCCAGACCATTGCCCGGCTCGTCGAACAACATGATCGGGGCGCGTTTCAAATAGCCACGGGCCAAATTCAGACGCTGCAAAACACTGGTCGTCATTTGTCCAGCTCCACTGTCACCAATACGTACATCAAAACCGTGGCGTTGCCATTTGCCGGATCCCTGTACCAGATTTTCAACGTCTTCGAGCACACCGGCCTTATCGCAGGCCCATCTTAAATCCTGATCACTGGCCGTGGGGACGCCAAGACGTAGATTCTGGGCAATGGTGCCATAAAAAAACTGGATACTTTGCGGGACATAGGCCACGGAATGGCGCAATTCAACCACATCCATTTGCCGTATATCCATATTGTCAATGCGGATCGAGCCGGCTTGCGGTTGATACATACCAGCCAGCAATTTCAAAACCGTCGATTTTCCGGACCCGTTGCCGCCGACGACACAGACGACTTCGCCGGGTTCGGCTTCGAAACTGACACCGACCAATGCCGGGTCGGCTTCGGGACTGTAACGAATGGAAACCCTGACGAAACTAACGGCCCCGTCCATCCGTTGCAAGGGTTGAACTTGCGTAAACTGTTCACGTTCGGCCTTCAAATTCATCAGATTGTCAATCTGGGAAATGGATGACCGGACTTGCGTAATCCGTGTCATGGAAATAAACGCCGTTTGCAAAGGCCCCAGCACCCGCCACACCAGCATCATGGATGCCACCAACCCGCCAATGGACATGTCGCCGTTTAAAATCCGGAACACGCCAAAAACAATGGTGCCAACTCCAGCCGATACCATCAGAACCTGTGACAGGGTTTGCACAACAGATGAATATTGCGATGTATAAAACCCGTTCAGGGCCGATTTGGCCGATAATTTGCGGTAACGATCCAGCCATGTGCTTTCAGCACCGCAATATTTCACGGCTCGCATCCCCCCCAGAACTTCGACCACCAGTTCCTGTTTTTCCGATGCGGATTTCGCCGTTTTACCAACGGAATTCCGGATCAAGGGCGTAAAGATCAAAGCCAATATGCCATAAAGCGCCATCATGATAATCGGAACAAAGGCCACCGGACCACCCATATAGGCAATGGTGACAATGAAAATCACCACAAACGGCAATTCAAACAGCACCAAGGCTAAAGGCCCTGTGAAAAAATCCCGGATGGTTTCGAAATCCTTGATCCGGGCCACTTGTGCGCCAATGGTGGCCCGTTCCGTATAAAGCGGCGGCAAAAATAAAATTTTGTGAAAAATGGCAAGGCCGACAATATTGTCAAGGCGGGCACCGATAAAGGCCAAAATCCGTGTACGGATGCTGCGTAAAATCATATCACAGACAATGGCTATACCGACGCCGATGGCAAAATACGCCAATGTGGGTAATGATCCGGTGGCAATGACTTTGTCATACACGGCGCGGACAAACAACGGCGTTGCCAAGGCCAACAAATTAAGAACGAAAGTAATGCCCAAAGTCTGATAGAACAAACTGCGGAAACGTTCGAGAACGGCCCGAAACCATCCCGTTTTATGACGGGACGGCATGATATCGTCGACATCAATGGCGTTAAAGAAATAAGCGGTACCTTTGATTTTACCGGGATCAATCACACGTTCCGATCCTGTACCGCCATCAAAAATCCGTATTCCCCCGGCATCAAGGGTCAGCAAAACAAGGGCGTCACCATTTTCCGGAATATACAGACATGGCATCAACCGGGGATCAACATGACCCATGGCGATTTCCATTGGACGACTGTCAAAATGCAGTGTCGCCATGACGTTTCTGAATGATGTAATATCCAGTTCATCCATGAAATGCGGCAACGCTTCGGCAATGTGGCGGGCATTTCCACGCCAAAGCATTTTTTCCAGCAAACACATCATGCAATTGGATAAATCGGTCTGGTTTTTAAGGGACGCCAAGGCCCCCTGCTGGATCAGGTCCGTTGATTTGATGCTGTAGCCGCTGACTTGTTCAGGTGGGGGCGACGGTTGCGGTTTATCAATAATAGCATCCACGGCCCCAGTGGGTTGCGGAGGCGGCGGTGGCGGCGGTTGTTTGTCCGAACCACCGGATTGGGTCTGATCAGTGCGCTTTGCCTTCTCCGGTTTTTTTTCCGGTTGCTTCTGTGGCTGCAGAGGCGGGGTCTGCTTTTTTTCATCATCCGCTTTTTGCTGCTGTTTGCGCAGCCGTGGCGGCAAACGTTTCTCCGTTTGCTTTTGAGACGGCTTATCCGGTTCAGCTTTTGCCTTATCTGCCGTTAATGGTGCCGGCCTTGCATCCTGCCTTGGTTTTTTCGGTTTTTCAGGCGCAACCAACGGGCCCGACAACGGTTTTCCGGGCGCATCAAGGGGCGATTCATCAACGGCTTCAATTTTTTTAAAGGCTTTGATCATGGTGTCGACACCATCGGATTGGCGTCTGATGGTGAAGCCGTTACCTGTTCCGGTACTTCCCGTTCTATCAGTTTGGCAGATTTGATATCAAAAATACGGTCTGCCAGATTCAACATCGACGGCCTTGGCGTCACCAGAACCAGCGTCACCCGGCCTTTCAAACGTTCCAGCAAATGCCTGAGCATGGCGTCGCCGGGACCATCCATGGACGTGTTGGCTTCGTCAAACAGCAATACCCGCGGCTTGTCCACCAACGCCCGGGCTATGGCGATGCGTTGCTTGATACCGCGCGGCAATTTATCTCCGGCGCCATCGCCAACCGGCGTTTCATAGCCTTGTGGCATATGGGATACCACCGCATCCAGCCCCAGCAACTTGGACATGTCATAGGCTTCCTGAATTTTGTCATTACGAAACATGGTCACGTTTTCAAGGATGGTGCCGTTGAACAGCACCCCTTCCTGTGGCAAATAGCTGACTTGCGAGCGGATTGAAGAGGAATCAAATTCACGCAAATCCAGACCGTCTATTTTGGCCGTACCTGTTGTTGGTGCAAACACACCCATCATCAGATACAGCAACGATGTTTTCCCCGACGCATTGCCGCCGGTGATGCCCACCGTTTCGCCGGGATGGATTTTAATATTGACGTTTTCAAAAAGTGGCTCCAGCTCTTCGCCGTCCTTGTTTTTACCGAACGTAAAAGATAAATCGCGAAGTTCGATTTCACCCTGAACATCGGGCATTTTCGGCAATCCCGGAGGATTTTCGATATCCATGGCAAACAGGGCGAGCAAACGCTCCTTTGCCAGTTGAATACTTTGAAAACGGGTCCAGATGCCGACGCCTTTTTGCATGGGCCCCATGGAACGCCCGGCCAGCATTGTGCACGCAGCCAGACCACCAATGGTCAGGCTGCCGTCAATCACCAGAATAGAGCCGAAACCAACCACGGAGAATAAAACCAGTTGAGAAAACAAGGCACCGACACTTACCGCAGACGCACCATGCAAGGTGACATTGTATTCGGCATCGGCACAGGTTTCCTGCAAACGTTCATAACGCCGTACCATCAATTCTTCCATGGCCAGACCTTTGACCGTATGCACGCCGCCCAAAACTTCGATGATGAAACTGTAGCGCCTGTCATCGGCATTCATGCGATGTTCAAGGGATTTTTTCAGACGCGTTCCGATCAACAACGCAAAAAACACAAACGCCACCATTAACGCGATCGGAACAAACACCAGCACCCCCGCCAGATAGGAAAGCGCGCCCAGATAAAGAATGGCAAACGGCAAATCGCACAGCACCAGAATGGCTTGTCCGGCATAGAATTCTTTTAACGGACCCAAGGCATTAACCCGTTCCAGATGGACACCGCTTCCGACTTTTTCAAAATCAATAACCGATACGCCCAGTAATTTTTCTATGGCGCTGCATCCGGCCAGGTGGTCAAAGCGCGCCCCCATCCAGCCGCTGACATAGGATCGACCCAACCGCAGCAGGGCTTCCAGAACCAAAGCACTGGCAACGCCGACAATCAACAGGATCAGGGTGCCGTCTGCCGAATTGGGAATAATCCGGTCATAGACCTGCAACAATGTAAGCGGCATGGCCAAGGCCAGCAGATTAATAAAAATGGATGCAATGATGAGGTCAAAAATGCTGCCGGGCATATAGGCAATACGGCCCAGATCCCCTGCGACAGCCTGTTTTTTTCTCATCCCGAACATTGTTGGTCTCTTTTCAGAACACGCACCCCGGATGCCATTTTTCCGGCACCGCAAACAACCACCAAAGCAAACGCACGCAATGGCCCACTAAAGGATTAGAGATATTTACTTAAGAAACCGTTATCGTGGCGCGTTAACAAGCTGTTCTGCAATAATTTTTCGCGCCAGCTTTAATGCCTCGGCACGTGTCATACCGACACGCAGTCGGGGATCATAAAGCGTGCGCAAAAACACTTCGTCCCGCCATGACAATGTTTTAATCCGCCCGGTGTTATTGAATATCGAAGGCCACGGTGCGTTGATATCGTTGGGAAGCCCCAAAGACTGCGTTAATTCCTCTAACAGACAATGATCGGTTTTAACGATCAAACGATCCTTGTTAACGACGATCACGGATTTAACGATTTGCCGATTGCCGGCCCCGCTCCAACTGAGAAAATAACATCCGCCCTGCCCTGCCATTTTCGCAAGCAAGCGTGGCTCCACATTGGCTAAAGCCGGGTTGGACAACTGTAATTCCGGCACCAGATTTATAACAATGTTGGCCGGTTTTTTGGATTTTTTTACATTTTCAATTTTTAGTTTTGTAATTTTTGTCAACGATTGCAAATGCTTGCGCACCAGTCTGGCATACTTTTCAGGGACCGGCTTTTGCCGCAAAGAGCGGATTTCATTGCCATCCGCTTCGGTGATGATTTTTTCATCAAAGGCGCGGACAACAACCCGTAACGGCTGTTGCCATTTTTTGATAACGAACGATTGCTTGCCGGTGTCAAATTCGCGGCCAAATACGATTTTATCAAAAAACCCGAGCAATTCCTTGACGTCCTGTTCCCTGTCCTGCCGGGCGAAAGCCTGCCCCGGGAAGGAGACAAAAACAGCCAACACAAAACAGACAAAGAAAGCCGTTGTTTTCAACTTTTTAAAACCATGGGCTTTCACGCGTTTCAAAGCAGACGCCAGCTTGCAAGCATTTGCCGGGCAATACCCTGATAGCGTTCAAATTCAAGGGTTGGTGCCGTATAGGACCAGATATGAACAATACGGTCACTTTTCCCGGCAACCGCGACCACCCATTTTTTAAAGCTCTGTTGCCGGTAACGGTAACCGGCAATAAAACTTTGCCCCGCAAGGCCGTCTTCACCGTCCGCTGTTTTAATCCTGCCTTGTTTGAAAACCGTCAATCCCGCCGTTTGCCGCGCCAGATCTTTTTTCAGTTTTTGCAGCGCCGCTTTGGCTGCATCCTGATCAGTGCTGGCATCCAGATTTTGCAGCCCCACCAGAACTGCATAGGCCGGGGTGTTGGCTTTGCCGCTGAATAACGCCATAGCCGACGTTTTTGTCACCGCCCAGACATCCGGATAGGACATTTGCATTCCCAAATCCTGAGCCTTATAGGGCGTTAACGTAACCGGTTTCACAGGCTGTTGCGGGGGCTTGGTGATTGTAACGGTTTTTCTTGCTCCACCCTCGTCAGCGGCTGGCTGAAAATTGCTGAGAATCCATTCGAAACCGGGTTTCAAATCTTCGTAACGATCACGGGGGGCAAAAAACATGAATACAAAATCGGTTTTTTTACCGCGTATAAAAATAACCGATGACCGGGTACTGGAACCTTCATAAATGACTTTATGGGCGCGAAGACCGGAAATGGTCAACGGGATATCCTTGCCGCGGGCCTGCCATGGCTTGCCCTTGCCCAAATACAGACTTTCAAGTCGCAACGACATCGACGGCAAAGGGATTTGGTCATTCCGGTCCCCGGACTGGACCTTGACCAGATAGCCTTTGCGTGACCGGTAAGTTAACAAATCCCCGTTTTTTTTAACATCGACTTCGGCACCGGGCGGGAAGACAAGAGAAAAATTGCGTACGGGATGGGTATAGGATTGCGCCTGCAACGTTGTTCCCGGCTGCGGATTCTGGTTGACGGGTGATGCGGTTTGCGCCGTTACCACGCCCGGCAACAGGACCGCAGCCATTATCGACGATACCGCGAGCCGCACTTTTGCCTTGTTCATAACGTCTCCATTATTCATTTCGAGCACTTTGAAGATACTAAAAAAAGGGTAAAATTGCCGTTAATATACAGAAAGCCGCACCAGTTTTTTTGCACCGCTTTTCCTCTGAATATTTGTGGAATAAATTATTATTGCATAATAAATCGTTATTAACGATAAATGATCAGGTGATGAACATGAAAACCCTGCCCACATTAAAACAGCTTCGCCATTTGACTGCGGTGGCTGCGAACGGTCATTTCGGCAAGGCGGCGGGTGCCTGTTTTGTCACCCAGTCAACGCTTAGCGCCTCCATCAAGGAACTGGAAACCATTCTGCAGGCGACATTGATCGAACGCACCAAACGCAGCGTACGGATGACGCCGCTTGGGTTGGACATCGTGGAGCGGGCGCACCTGATACTCAGGCAATGTGAAGACATCGTCGATTTGGCCGGAGCTGCGGGCAAGCCGTTAACCGGCATTCTACGTGTAGGCGTGATTCCGACCATTGGTCCTTATTTGCTTCCGGGATTGATGCCTGAATTAAAAAAACAGTTTCCCGAACTGTCGCTTTACCTGCGCGAAGAAAAAACCGCCGACATTCTGGAAAAACTGAAAAACGGAGAACTGGACACGGCTATTATTGCCCTACCCTACGTCACCAAGGGGCTGGAAACAGTTATCATTTGCGATGATGAATTCTACGTTGCCGCTCCGTCCGGACATGCGATTTTAAAAACCGGAACCGTTGACAACAAACTGTTAAACGGCGAAGATTTGTTGCTTCTGGAAGAAGGCCACTGTCTGCGCGAACACGCCCTCAGCGTTTGTCAATTCAATCCCGGCAACGATTTCAAGCAACGCTTTCAGGCCACCAGCCTTGTGACTTTGCTGCAAATGGTCGGCGGCGGTCTTGGTATAACATTATTGCCGGAAATCGCAAAAAAAGCGGGAATACTGAACGGAACCAACATCGTTACCCGGCCATTAAAACACAGGGTTTCCCGAAAAATCGGTCTGGTATGGCGACAATCATCAAGCCGGAAACAGGAATTCAGACTGTTGGCGGACAGTATAAAAACACAGCTAACTACTGTTCCTGAAAACTGAAATCGGACAACGTACCGGTAATGGCAAACGGTTTGACGGAACGGGTTTTTGTCCCGGGTTTGACTGTCAGGGATTGCAGGCGAACATCGATTTTCCGGTCAGTCAAATCCAGTTCCCCTTCCCCGATTATGCTGAGTTCGGGTGCCTTCAGCAACAAATCATCGCTGGCAACGATGCCCTGGCGGAAAGTCAGATTGCCAAGGAACTGTGAAAAATACTGTTCCCCGTTTGTTTTTTCCTGTTGCAGCAATTTTGCCGTCATCGCGCTTTCGGGAATTTGGCCGTTGATAATGTTGAACGAGCCGGTTCCCGTTAATGCCGACACCAATTGACCAAAGGTGCGGCCAACGCTTAACAATGACAAAGACAGGTTTCCCTGACCGCTCAGCAATGCTTTTCCGGAAAGACCCTTGATCAGAGGGCCCAGGTTAAATCGCTGCATGGACAATTTTCCCTGCAAGGCATAGATGGACTTCGCCTCGGAAAACCCGACCCTGAAAGAGGTTTCGCCAGCATAGGTTTTCATATTTTCCAATCGGTATTCCAGTCCGGGCTGCTTTTCCGTCCGGGTCAGGGCCAGTGTACCGCTACCGAACCTGATGGCGTCCCATTTCAGGGTCGACCATTTCAACGAGACCTCTGAGCCCGGTGCCCAGGAGCGGAGCCGCTCTCCGGACCACTTCAACAAATTCCCGAAAACCCCGTCCATTGTCCCGGCCATAAAATCCTCGCCCAAATCAAGATGTTCGGTTTCGAAGGCCCCCGTGACCACGGCGCCGGTTTTTAAAATAGCCATGTCCCCCGAGATAATATTGGACCCGATTTCAAGGTTCACGTTGTTCAACGAAAACCTCTCTCCGCTGAAAGCGTATTCGGATTTAAAATCCAGCTTGCCGGTAAATATTTTTAATAGTTCCCATCCGAAAACCGTGGCTACGCGTCCCCAATCATCGGCTTTGACAGATACGATGCCTTTGCCAACGATATCCTGACGCTTGGACAAGGTTCCGGTAAAATCCACATCCATATTTTTGGCCCGGACAGAAGCCATCATCGGGACCCCGGCCCCGGTCCCCAAAACAACAACTTTATCAAGGCTGAACAGAACATCGACATCGACACCATTGATTTTGCCGCGGCCCGTAATTTTTGTTCCCGAAGCCAGATTGTTGGAATTTTCATTGCTCAACTGCAATTCAGAGACCCGAACAGCCGTTTCCCCGGATACATTCACATAGGCAACGGATGCATTTTCAACGCGAACCTCGCCGACAGAAAACGACCGCCACCAGCCCCAGTTTTGTTTGGCTTTTTGCACCAGTATTGACGAGCTGTCCGGCACGGCGGGCGGTTTGATAATCTCGGTCAATCGGATCCGGGGTCTAACAAGAACCACGGATTTGATATTCATTTCACCGGCAAGCAAACCCAGTGTTTCGATTTCCAGCCCGATTTCTGCAGCTTCGGCAATGGCGGGCTTTTCATCATTGGGGTCGGCATTAATTTCAGAGAAACTGATCTTTCCGGCCCGCACATTCAAAACCGGCAACAACGAAAATTCAGCATCCCCGTCTATGGACACATTTTTACCGGAAAGCACAGCCAACGCCGTTTCAATGACATACCCGGAAATCGATGATGGCAGAACCCAGGGCACAATGAACAATATCCCGATCATCAGGACCACGATCAAAACGACCCGAAACAGCCATCTTTTCAGCGTCGGCATCGATCCCGGTGACGTGACGCCTTCGTTGTAAGGCTCGTTATCGATGAGCTCTTTCATTCAGGATAACGCCAGAACAAACGTATAAACGCCGTCTTTTTCAGAACTCTCAACGAGACGGTAACCTGTCATTTCACAAAATGCCTTGAAATCCGCAGGCGCGCCACTGTCCGTTGACAACACTTTCAGGGTTTCATCATGCCCCAGTGCCTTCATCGCTTTTTTGGCTTTGAGAACAGGTAGCGGGCATTTCAAACCGCTTGCGTCAAGAACGACCACAGCACACCTCCATTTACGTGTTTTAATTTTAACCCCGGTCAAGGTTGATCGCAAAGAACAATAGGCCCATCATAAAATGAAAAACATGAAAATCATGTGAAAAACATCACTGATTGTCATTTCTTTGCGATATTATACAAAAAATGCATATGAAATGTCGTTTGGCAATTGCATTAAAAAAGCCACCCTGTTAACAATAGTGCAAACGTTTATAATAGTTTAGAATATTTTCTGTTTTCAAAACCCGTTTCATTTTTCAAAACCAGTAAGGCTCGACATACAGTGCAGATCTACCTGCCCATTGCTGAAGTTTCCGTGAATATCTTTTTAATTCTCGGCATGGGCGGCGGTGTTGGTGTTCTGTCTGGCCTGTTTGGTGTCGGTGGCGGGTTTTTAATGACGCCCCTGCTTATTTTCAGCGGCATCCCCCCCGCCGTTGCCGTTGCCACCGAAGCCAACCAGATCGTCGCCTCATCCATTTCCGGCGTGCTCGCCCATTGGCGGCGCGGCAATGTTGATCTGGTGATGGGGGCGGTGCTTTTAATCGGCGGTGTCGCTGGTTCGACCTTTGGCGTCTGGCTGTTTACGTACTTGCGTGGCCTCGGTCAGATTGATCTGGTGATTAAACTTTCCTACGTCATTTTCCTCTCCATCATCGGCACGTTGATGTTCATCGAAAGCGCACGCGCAATTTTAAACGTACGGCGCAAGGTTTCGACCAAGGCCCATCAGCACAACTGGATGCACGGCCTTCCGTTTAAAATGCGGTTTCGTAAATCCAGACTGTATATCAGCGCATTACTGCCGTTTCTTGTCGGCTTTGTTGTTGGTGTACTTGCTGCAATCATGGGTGTCGGCGGCGGTTTTGTCATGGTTCCGGCGATGATTTACCTGCTGGGGATGCCAACAGCCGTGGTCGTCGGCACATCCCTGTTCCAGATTATTTTTGTCACTGCCAACGTTACTGTCCTGCAGGCCGTCAACAACCAGACCGTTGATGTGGTTCTGGCCTTGCTGTTAATGATCGGCGGTGTTTTAGGGGCACAGGTCGGTGCCCGGATGGGAACCCGGCTTCGTGGGGAACAATTACGGGTGCTGCTGGCCCTGATCGTGCTCGCCGTTTGCGCCAAACTTGGCTATGACTTGATTGCAACGCCCGATGATTTATATTTCCTCGGCGGCGCCCCGTCCCATTAAAGTGGTCAAAGTGCAATGAAACTGTTTCCAATTCATTATCTGTTTTTTGTTTTCGTGACATTTTTGGCGTCAGACCGGGCGCGTGCGGCCGAGGAACTGACCGTTAACCTTGACCATGACATCGTTAAAATCACCGCAGATTTCAACGGAACGGATGTTTTGTTTTTTGGCGTGGCACCGGACAAAGGCGATATTGTCGTTGTCATCCGCGGCCCCTTGAACGATGAAATTATTCGCCGCAAAGAACGTGTACTCGGTGTCTGGGTCAACAGTGACGAAGTCATCATGGAACAGGTTCCGTCCTTTTATGCGATGGCATCCAACAGGCCGCTCGATACTTTTATGCCTTCGGGTGTTGGTGCCATTCATCAAATCGGCATTGAAAATATAATCATAGAACCAAAAAAAGAAGGCCCGCAGGTAAAAGACCCCGATGCCTTTCGCCAGGCCCTGATTCGCAATAAAGCCAAACAGGGTTTGTATTCATGGGACCCCAAAGACCTGACTTTCCTTGGCAACCGACTGTTCCGGACAAAAATCCGGTTCCCGTCCAATGTCAGTGTCGGTGAATTTGGCGTCGATGTCTATTTGATCCGAAAAGGTGAACTGATCGCACAAAAGACATCACTGCTGTCTGTCAGAAAGTTCGGACTGGAATCTCAAGTCTTTGATTTTGCACAAAGATATTCGTTAATTTACGGAATACTTGCCATCCTTATTGCCGGTCTGGCAGGATGGTTGGCGAATTCAGCATTCCGCAAATCCTGAGGCGCATTTTATGTCAGACGAAAACACATCTTCAATTGATCTTTCCCGGCAAAACACCGGGGATGTTCTGCCTGAAAAAGACGATGCCCACCGGCGCACTTTTCTTTGCGTTATCGATTCCAGTGCGGAAATGGGCCATGCTTTGCGTTTTGCCTGTTACCGCGCCCATAATACAAATGGCCGGGTTGCCTTGCTGTATGTAATGCAGCCTGCAGAATTTCAACACTGGATGGCGATCGGGGACCGCATGCGTATGGAAGCCCGCGAAGAAGCCGAAGAATTATTGCAGGTGGTTTCGGCACTGGTACAAAAACGCACCGGCCACACACCGGCGTGCTATATCCGCGAAGGCCGCGTTGGCGAAGAAGTTCTTAATCTGATTGACGAAGAAGAAAACATTTCATTGCTGGTTTTGGGTGCGGCATCGGGAACCGATGGTCCGGGACCACTGGTCAGCTACCTTGTTGAAAAAATGACGGGCAAATTGCGCGTTCCCATAACCATTGTTCCCGGCAACCTGACCGACGAACAAATCAAAGCTATTAGCTAAAAAGACGTTGTCCGCAGCAATTCAATAGCCGTTTTATAATCCCCACTCCCGAACACGGCTGATCCGGCGACGACAACATCGGCTCCGGCTGAGGCGACCTGTTTGACGGTGTCTTTGTTAACGCCGCCATCAACTTCGATTTCTATCGGCCTGTCACCGATCATCTGTTTGATTTTGCGGATTTTTTCAAGCTGTGACGGAATGAAACTTTGTCCACCAAAGCCGGGATTGACCGACATCACCAGCACCAGATCCAGCCGGTCGAGAACATATTCAATGACATTTTCCGGCGTTGACGGGTTCAATGATACACCGGCTTTTTTACCCAAGGCGCGAATGGCCTGTAATGACCGGTCCAGATGTTTGTCGGCTTCGGCATGAACGGTGATAATATCGGCCCCGGCACCCGCGTACTGTTCCAGTGACGATTGCGCCGGATCAATCATCAAATGCACATCGAAAATTTTTTCCGTATGCGGGCGAATGCATTTGATCACCGGTGGGCCAAAGGTCAGATTGGGAACAAAGTGGCCGTCCATCACATCAATGTGGACATAATCGCAACCCGCTTCATCAATGGCCTTGATCTCGTCTCCCAATTTGGAAAAATCAGCCGATAAAATGCTGGGTGCGATTTTCAGATCCGGTTTCATAATGATCCCCTGTTGATTTAAATTACTTGATTTTCGGATCGAGCGCGCCGGAGGCGTAGCGGGCGGCCATGTCTTCGAGCGGGATGGCGGTGATTTTGGATGCCTGTCCGGCCGCGCCAAAGCGCTCAAACCTGTCGAGGCAGACCGCT